>Ga0335395_10000494_pt1 | contig 24561 bp, 23 predicted proteins | sample MAT02_FD_205744 | JGI IMG/M metagenome (GOLD analysis project Ga0335395, IMG submission 205744) | Freshwater microbial communities from Lake Fryxell liftoff mats and glacier meltwater in Antarctica - MAT-02 (spades assembly) (version 2) ...
TGCCCAATATCATAAGCAATTAACAGATCTGCGGGGTAATCGTCGTTTGGGCGATCGCTTCTTCCAAGCCTTGGGTTTACCCACTCCTACCTAAGTTTCTCTAGGGCGCAAAATAAGGGCGCAAAGCCTTGCGCCCCTATTAAATCTATATCATTTACAAAAATTTTGATTAATTTGAGACTGATTCAAGAGTTCAGGATAACCTAGGTATTTCTTATCCCGAATTGACGTTAAGTATTGTTGACTAAGGAGGAAGCATGGCAATTATTGCATTGAAGGCATGGTATCTGGAGGAGTATGAGCCGATCGATACCCTAGAACAGCGGCCGCCTACTCTGCGCCTAAATCGGAATAGCTTAATGCGATCGGCTCTCAGGGCTGATTTTCTGGATGATAGCCAGACTGTGCGCCAGACTGAGTGGTTTAGGCGCTATCTAGCCGGGGAGGCAGTGGAATTTTATATTGAAGGTAGCGGCGGCTATGGGGTGGCCAATATTGATCTCATTTCCCATGAAATTTACTTTGTCAAGCTAGAAATTTTGGCTCAGTTAGAGCCGATTATTTACTACTGTCCCCAAGTGGAATATCCCACAGGACAGGAAGCGATCGCCGGCATCCTATCAGAAATTATTCAGACCTTAAACCAGAAATCTCGCCTGCCCCTAACTCTTGTCACCTCTCCTCGCCTCAAAAAAGAAACTACTCGCCTCTCAGGAAACCAACTCCGCCAGATCAAGAAAAGCTTATTATTTATTGCCGATGGGACTGCGATCGCCCAAGTTGCGATCGGTGATAGTCAGCAATTGCTCCCTAGCCCCCAAGTCTGCCTAGAAATGGGCTTTGCCCTACAAAGTAAGCCCTCAGAACACATACTCCTACTGCAAATGGAACGCAACGACCTGCATGGCGACTATCCTTTTGATTTACCCAGTCATCAACAATTAATCTGTGAAACTTCTTTAGAACTAGAAAAATCTTTGCCCAGTGTCCTAGAGGCTCTATTACAAAAATATAATTTATTTTCTTGAACTAACTATTAGGAGCAAAAAAAAGTAAGATTGATTATGGCATCAAAAGAAGTGGAGGTGTGCCGATGGTACACCTGATCAAGAAATCACTACTTCTTTGACCAGCCAAACTGACTACGGGTAGCAAGAAACGATCAAGGTTCATAATCTATGCCAAGAATGCCGGATGAATATGCTGTACATTTCCTTATCTCAGGAGGTCATCGAGAGGAAATTCGCTTTGCAACAATCCAAGACTTCCAGAAATGGTATAGCGGTGCGTTGATGCCTAAGGTAGGCTCTAGCGACTTGATTAATGTCCCCATTAAAAATACCCAAAATGAAATTTTTGTTATCCGTCCTACCAGTATTTTGGGTATCCGGGTCGAACCAATTTTTGCTGGAAGTATCGAACGAGATTTTTAACTAGCAATAACTACTTTCCAGAATTGCGGAATTAGCTTAAAATTAATTAAGAATGTGTAAACTTTCGTAAACTTTGATCCTAATTCCCCCTAATCCATGACTTCTGTTACATCTCTCTTTGCGACCGTTGAAAAGGATTTACAGCTACTCACAGAGAACTTAAAAAACCTGATTGGGGCTAAACATCCAATTCTGTATGCGGCGGCGGAATATCTCTTTGAAACGTCTGGAAAGCGGGTCAGGCCAGCGATCGTTCTCCTTGTTTCTAGAGCGACGATGGTTGATCAGGAAATCACTCTCCGCCATCACCGTTTGGCAGAAATTACAGAAATGATCCACACAGCCAGCCTTGTCCATGATGATGTGGTAGATGAATCAGCCCTGAGGCGGAATGTACCTACTGTCCATAGTCGTTTTGGAAATCGGGTGGCAGTCTTGGCTGGGGACTTTTTGTTTGCCCAATCATCTTGGTATTTGGCTAACCTTGATAATCTAGAGGTAGTCAAACTTCTATCAAAAGTAATTATGGATATGGCCGAGGGAGAAATTCAACAGAGTTTAAGTGGGTTTAACACAGGCATTATTTTAGAAGAATATATTCAAAAGTCTTACTATAAAACAGCTTCTTTGGTTGCCAATAGCTCCAGGGCTGCGGGGGTTTTAAGTGGTGTTTCTGAAAATATGGCTCAACATCTCTATGAATATGGCCGGAATTTGGGTTTGGCTTTTCAGATAGTAGATGATGTTTTTGATTTTACAAGTTCAGCAGAAACCCTAGGGAAACCAGCGGGAGCAGATATGTCCAGTGGTAATCTGACAGCTCCGGTATTATTTGCCCTAGAAGAGAAACCTTATTTAGAAGTATTGATAGAGCGAGAATTTAGTGAAGCGGGAGATTTAGAAGAGGCTCTAACTCTAGTCAAAGAAAGTGAGGGAATTATGCGATCGCAGGAACTGGCCAAAAAATACGCAGCGATCGCTGTCCAAGAGATTAAAAATTTACCCGCCTCGGAACCCCGTCAAGCTCTGATTGATCTCACGGATTATGTTCTGAGCCGTTTATACTAAAATAATTCAAACTACTGGGGTTGGGTTTGACTAGGAATGAGAATTAAAGCCCAGTAGGGAACCTGAGCATGATCCACAGTTTTGATGGGGATAATTTTTTGATTAATTTGGGTAGCTCGTTCAATATATAAGGCTCGATCGAGTAACCCCAACTCCTGAAGAATAGTATAAACTTTGGCAAAGTGGCGACCTAGTTTGATAATTACTGCCGCATCAGCTACCGCCAGGCGATCGTGCAAAGTCTGCTCATCCAAAGTAGCGGGCATAATACTTAATACATCATTCCTGTACGTAATTGGCACTCCTAACATAGCGGCACTAGCCATTGTGGAAGAAATCCCCGGCACAACTTCTGTGACAAACCGTCCAGATAAGCGATTAAACAGGTACATGAAACTGCCATAAAGCATCGGCTCCCCCTCGCACAACACCGCCACATCCCGCCCCGCTTCTAGGTGAGTGGTAATTTCGGCAGCAGCAAGATCGTAGTAGGGTTGGGACGATCGCTCCACACTAAAAGGCAAAGGCATGGGAATTTCGATCTGTTCAGGACGAATAAAATCTGCCACGATCGCCCGTGCTAAGACCTTGCCATTTTCCATAGTGGGATAGGCAATTACGGGAACTGAAGTTAAAATCCGGTGTGCCTTTAGGGTTAATAGCTCTGGATCACCGGGGCCGATGCCTAAACCATACAGGCGCCCTTGGGAATTAAGACCTTGAGAATTAGGCTGGGAATTAAAATTTGATGTAGTTGAGATAATATCTGGTGATGTGTTCATAATTCACTTTCCTTGGCTAACGCATTTATAGCAGCCGCAGCGATCGCACTGCCGCCCCGCCGTCCATGCAGGGTAATAAAGGGGATGCCTCGACTATTAGTAGCTAGTTCGGCCTTTGATTCTGCTGCCCCTACAAAACCAACCGGGAAGCCTAAAATTAGGGCTGGTTTGGCAACTCCTTCATCTAACAATTCCAAAAGCCGAAATAGAGCAGTAGGAGCATTACCAAAGGCAACCACAGCCCCGGCTAGGTAGGGTTTCCACAGTTCGATCGCTGCTGCCGATCGAGTATTAGCAATTGCCCCAGCAATTTCTGGAATTTGGGGATCATTAAGAGTACAAATCACTTCATTATTAGCTGGCAAACGTTGACGAGTCACCCCATAGGCAACCATCTGGGCATCACAAAGAATAGGCGCACCCTGCTTCAAAGCATTTCTTCCAGCACTTACCGCATCGGCGGCAGCAACTAAATCATCAACTAAATCTGTCATCCCACAGGCATGAATCAGCCGCACAGCGACCTGAGCCAAATCCGCAGGTAGGCCTTCTAGCTTTGCTTCCGACCGGATCATCGCAAAGGATTTCCGGTAAATTTCATCGCCTTGACGTATATAATCAATCATGAAGTTTGGTTTTAGGTAAGGATGTCCCCCGCAGCGCAAGGGACATCCTTGTTTGTTTAGCACCGCCTAATAATTGGGGCATCAGAGGCAAAATTTCTGCAAAAGTCCCCTGATAGATCTGTTGAGCGTAAGATTGCTGACCATCACCCGCATAAACATCATAGCCCTCAATCATCACTCCATCTCGCTCGATCGCCCTCCCCAACAGGGTAATTTCTGCCGGACTAGCTTGAGCGCAAGATTTGGCACAGCCCGTTAGATGAATATTCACCGGAGCAAATTGTTTCCCGTTAGCTGATAACTGTTTACTAATAACTAACAACTGTTCCCCCAAGGCCAAGGCATGAGTCTGAGTATGGGTAGCAGAAGCAGCACAGCCCGGCTTGCCAGCACAGGCAACGATCGCTGCATCAGGTCTGGTAGCTGAGGCAGATAATCCCAAATCTTCTAAATGCCTTAATAATCCAGATGCTTGATCAGAGGGAACATAGGGAACTATCACCGACTGCCAAGGACTAAGGCGTAGTTCCCCATTCCCAAAAGCAGTAGATAATCGCCCTAGACTAATCCATTGCGCCGCTGTAAGTTTCCCTAGGGGCAGATTTATCCCTACATAAGAAAATTGTTCTTGTTGTTGAGGATGAACTCCCCAATAGCTATAAGGAATAGTCGGTAATAAAGTTAGTTTCTCTCTTCGCCTTAGAGGAGTAGGTAATAATTGATTTACCCGCTCCAGATATGCTTCCAGCCCCCAATCTTCTAATAGATATTTCATCCGTTGTTGACGGGGAGGAGCTTGCTGGCTGTATTCCAGATAAACAGTAGCTAAAGCTGCTATTACCGAAACACAATCTGCTAGATTAATCACCACTTGGGTATCCAAAAGTTGTTTGTCACTACCTAGGGCTAGGTGAAAGTAAATCTCATTTTTAATTGTTACTGCCGATAGCTGGATCTCGTTATAACGATGCTCCCAAGCAAGAGGCGATATTGCTCCGCAACGCTTAGGCGAACGCATTCCAATTCCTACTGCACCACCACCATCAATCCCAACACTAAACTTAGCCGGAAGGTTTGCTAATTCAGGATGGTTTTGAAGATAATTATCGATCGCCCGGAGGTAGGGACGGGAGTCAATTAATTCTTGGGGATCAATGCCAGCGGTAGGACTAGCCATGAAGTTACGGAGGCGATCGATCTGGGGATTTTGGGCTGCTAAACCTACAGATTGTAGCATCTGAAATATTTCTGGAGTCGGCGCAGTGGTGATGCCTCGTAATTGGAGATTGCCCCGATTGGTAACTTGCAAAGTTGGGTTATCCCAATGGTTGAGGATAGTAGCGATCGTCCTCACCTGTTGCTGATCTAGCACCCCCCCCGGTATGCGCAACCTGAGCAAAAAACCATCGGCGGCAGGCGTACCATAAAATAATCCGGGACACACATCTGATTTAACTAACCAATCCAAATACTTGCTCCTTCTCCATGCCACGCAGAGAATAATTAACATAATGCCTGTGACTCTTACAGGGGTGGAGAGACACGCTTAAAATTGGCATTCTGACTCAGCAAATACTATTGCATTACAGTTGCGGCACAGTACCGGAATCGCACCGGACTTTCCCAAAATCGAGCTTCGTTAGTATAGCATGGATGAAGATTCATAGATAATTTAATATTAATCCACTATGTCTCAAGTTAAAAGCCCACTACGTTATCCGGGAGGCAAATCAAAAGCTCTTGATATAATTATGCCTCATATACCTTTGAATATTAAGGAATATCGAGAGCCTTTTATTGGTGGTGGCTCAGTTTGTTTAGCCGTAAAAAAACTCTTTGGAACTAATATAAAATCCTATTGGATTAATGACTTAAACTTTGATTTATATTGCTTTTGGTTGTATGCCAAGAATGAGAATGAATTACTCGCTGATAAGATAGGTGAAATTAAACAGAAGTATACTGATGGCAGAGAGCTATTTAAGTCTTTAACAAGAGAAGATATAATATGGAGCGAGTTCGATCGAGCAGTCCGCTTCTTTGTCTTAAATAGAATTACTTTTTCTGGAACTGTAGACTCTGGTGGTTACTCTCAAAAGGCTTTTGAAGGAAGATTTACCGATTCATCGATCGATCGCCTCCGCCAACTCTCGCCTCATCTATCATCTATTCATATTACTAATAGTGATTATGAAAACCTTTTATTTTTAGAGGGAGAGGAAGTTTTTATTTTTCTTGATCCACCTTATTTAAGTGCTACAAAATCTAAGCTATATGGGCGGAGGGGAAACCTGCATACGGCTTTTGACCATAATCGATTTGCAGAAAATATGCGAAAGTGTCAGCATAAATGGCTGATTACTTATGATGATTCCCCTGAGATCAGAAAATTATTTGACTTTGCCCATATTACTGAATGGACACTCCAGTATGGCATGAACAACTATAAACAGAAGTCTGCTGCGATCGGTCAAGAATTATTAATTAAAAATTACTAGGATTTAACAAGAATAAATCGATTGAAACAATACAGCACTTTGTAAATCCATGAAGTACACAATAGGTTCTTTTCATCTTATAGAACAAGGGGCTTAAGCCCCTTGCCTGTACCAAACAAAATTAGAAAGTGCTGTATTTTACAAAATAATGGAGTGGTTAATTGGGTAAGTGGTTGTCGATCGTAGGTATAGGAGAAGATGGACTAGTAGGGGTTAATCCAGTAGGTCGATCGCTTATTGCTGCTGCCGAAGTTTTAGTCGGGGGCGATCGTCACTTGGGTATGCTGCCCCTAGATGATCCACGGGAAAAAATACGCTGGATTTCACCGCTGGAAGATTCAATCCAAGAAATTATTCACCACCGGGGACAAGCCGTGTGTGTCCTAGCTAGTGGTGATCCCATGTGTTATGGGATTGGGACTACTTTATTGCGGCGGATTCCTATCCATGAAATGACGATCGTCCCTGCCCCTTCTGCCTTTAGTCTGGCCTGCGCTCGGTTGGGTTGGTCTTTGCCAGAGGTAGAAACCCTAAGTTTGTGTGGTCGAGACCCCGCTTTGTTGCATAAAATTCTCTATCCCCATGCCAAAATTTTGGTACTAAGTGCCGATCGCCACACCCCGGCAGTAGTAGCTAAAATCCTTACTCAACAGGGATTTGGAGCAAGTCAAATGGTAATTCTAGAACACATGGGGGGCAGCAAAGAACGACAGATTACTGCGATCGCTGATTCTTGGCAGGATATTATTAAATCAAGATGTTCACTAAGCGGAGCCGAAGTTAACTTAACTAATATGGCCGATCTAAATACGATCGCCATCACCTGCCTTCCTTCTGCTCAAGGGCGCAAAGCCTTGCGCCCCTATACTCCCGGACTTCCTGACAGTGCCTACCACCACGATGGCCAACTAACTAAAAGAGAAGTCCGAGCTATCACCTTAGCAGCCCTTGCCCCCTTACCGGGACAGTTGTTATGGGATGTAGGGGCGGGGTGTGGCTCTATTAGTATTGAATGGTTGCGGAGCCATAGACACTGCCGATCGATTACGGCAACCGTAGCGCGAGCGATCGCCATTGAGCAAAATTCCCAGCGTTTACAATATATTGCTGATAATGCTACTGCTTTAGGAACTCCCCAGTTAGAGATCGTTGCCGGAACTGCCCCAGCGATTCTTAAGGATTTACCTACCCCAGATGCTATTTTTATTGGTGGTGGTTTAACGATTCCTTATCTTTTAGAAACCTGTTGGTCTGCCCTCCGTCCGGGCGGTAGACTAGTAGCTAATACCGTTACAGTGGAAAGCGAATTGGTATTACTCCAAAAACAGCAGGAATTAGGAGGAGAACTGACCCGAATTGCTATTCAAAGGGCAGAGCCAGTGGGGAAATTTCTGGGATGGAAAGGGATGGCGATCGTTACCCAATGGTCAGTGTTAAAGAGAATTAAAATCAAATAATGAATCAATATTTTGCAACAGTAGCTCGTGGTTTAGAAAACCTAGCGGCTCAGGAATTAGAAGAGTTAGGAGCAAAGGCCGTTAGTCCGGGATTTTGTGGGGTGAACTTTGCAGGCGATCGTGCCCTGCTCTACAAAGTTAACCTCTGGGCTAGATTGCCATTTCGAGTTTTATGGAAGCTCTACGAATTTTCCTGCCCTGATGCCAAGGCGCTCTACGCAGGGATCCAAACTATCGATTGGCAGCAATACCTCACCCCCCAACAAACCTTATCTGTTAACGCCACCGGAGGTAATGCAGAACTCAACCATACTCACTTTACGGCCTTACAAGTGAAAAATGCGATCGTGGATCAACAGCAAGGAAAATTTAGTGGCCGCTCTAGTGTAGACACCGAAGACCCAGACCTACGGATTAATGTGTTTATTGATAAATATTCCATGTGTACCGTCAGTCTAGATAGCTCTGGCAGTAGTCTCCACCGCCGGGGCTACCGTCCTGCTGTGGGTCAAGCACCCCTGAAGGAATCCCTTGCTGCTGCATTGGTCAAGCTATCAGGCTGGACACCAGATTTACCCTTTCTCGATCCCCTCTGTGGCTCTGGAACTCTGCCCCTAGAGGCAGCAATGCAAGCTTTGAATATTGCCCCCGGTTTATTTCGAGAACGTTTCAGCTTTGAAAAATGGGTAGATTTTGATTCCCAGCTTTTAGATCAACTAATTGAAGAAGCCGAGGCAAGTCAGAAAGATCAACTTTTAGCCCCAATTCTGGGTAGTGATATAGATGCAGATGTGCTGAAACAAGCGGTGAATAATGCCCGGAGTTGCGATGTCGATCGCCATGTGAAATTTACCCATACTGACCTGGCCTATATAGAAGCTCCGGCGGATCATGGGGTGCTAATTTGCAATCCTCCCTATGGCGCTCGGTTGGGAAATGCGGAGGAACTGGGGGGATTTTATAAGCTTTTGGGAGATACGATGAAGCGCAGATTTAAGGGTTGGACGGCTTTTGTCCTTACGGGCAATCAAGAATTAGGGAAAGCGATCGGTCTCAAACCCAGCAAGAAAATTCCTATTCTTAACGGTTCTATCCCCTGCCAGCTATTAAAATATGAGTTGTATTAACAGAAAGATTTATGATCAATCGCTACTTCTAGAGTCTTTATGCTGCCTTCTTTGACATTGGGGTAGAATATAAATTTATGTAGAGACAGGAGAGAAATAGCAAAACCTCCAAGGATAATTTTGAGAAAAATATGGATTTAGATGATAACGAGCTTATAGATATCGAAGTAGAGGGAGAAGAAGATATTGTCCCGTTCGATCTTACTAAAATTAAAATTGATGATAGACGACACAATATTGGCTTAATACTCAATAGAATTAAATTTGGAGAAATTGATCTCTCTCCTGATTTTCAGCGCGGATCTGACATTTGGAATACTCAAGCAAAAAGTCGATTAATCGAGTCCATGCTCATTCGTATACCTCTGCCAGCATTTTATATAGATGGTACTGAAGAGAACAAATGGATAGTTATAGATGGACAGCAAAGATTAACAACTATTAAACAGTTTGTGTTAGGTAATGAAGATAATATAGGTCAGGATAAATTTAGATTGTCAAATCTAGAATTTCTAACTCAGTTCAATAAGAAATCTTATGATGAACTTCCTAGAATCTATCAACGTCGAATTGATGAAACTGAAATAACGATTTACTTAATTGAAAAAGGGACTCCTGAAGAAGTAAAATTTAATATTTACAAGCGAATTAATACTGGCGGATTACCTTTATCTTCACAGGAAATCCGTCATGCTATTAATCGAGGAAAATCAGCTAAGTTTCTTGAAAACCTTGCTAAATCAGAGGAATTTATTAAAGCAACAACAAATGCTGTTAAGGATAAACGCATGGCAGCCCGCGAGATAATTCTACGTTTTCTGGCATTTAAGATTACTCCATATACTCAATTTCAATATAATAAAGACGTACCTAATTTTGATGTTTTCTTAAACAATATAATGAAGAAAATAAATGTTATGGCAGACAATGAACTTAAAGCTCTAGAGAGTGATTTCCTTAAGGCTATGGTCGCAGCAATAGATATTTTTGGCAATGATGCTTTTAGAAAGCGTTCCTCTCGAGAAGCTAAGCAGTCAACATTTAATAGAGCTCTTTTTGAGGCTTGGTCAGTAAATTTAAGCTCATTAAATAACAGTCAGATTGAAATACTGCAAGATAAAAAAGATATCCTTACTAATAAATTTATTATATTAAATGAAGATCCAAGTTTTATTAATTCTATTACTGGAGGAACAAGCTCTACTTGGAGGGTCAAATATCGTTTTGAAAAAATAGAAGAATTAATCAATAAGGTTTTAAATAATTAAGCTATATTAGAATATAATTTCCACAAGATAAATTTAGAATGATTAAATTAGTAGTCTTAAAAAACTTCAAATGTTTTGACAAAGAGAGTGTAGAGCTTGGTAAAGTCACATTATTGACAGGACTTAATAGCTCTGGAAAGTCTTCTTTTCTTCAATCACTATTATTACTCCGACAATCATATTATCAAAGTTTACTTCCCAATTCTGGTTTGGCTCTCAATGGTGATTTAGTTACTATTGGTACTGCTCAAGATGCACTATTTGAGGGTGCAGTAGAAGACCAAGTTGGCTTTGAAATTACTTGGGAAGATGACATAAAGGGAGAATGGCTATTTAATTATAATGAAAATAATCGAATAGCTGATGTATTGAGCTTAGAATCATTACCTACTGAATCTCATATTTATGAAAAAAGCCTCTTTAAAGATCGTACCTTTCAATACCTCACCGCAGAACGAATTGGCCCACGTCCATTCTTTGAAACATCGGAATTTCAGGTGCGTCAACGTCGGCAAATCGGTATAAGAGGTGAATATGCAGCACATTTCTTATCAGTGTACAGAGATGAAAATATTTCAAATCCTGCTCTAAGTCATCCAAAAGCAGCATCCCATAGCTTAATTGAACAAGTAAGAGCTTGGATGGGAGAGGTGAGTCCGGGCACGGATATTGAAAGGAAATTAAGTCCTGATATGGGTTTGGTCAGTTTACAATATTCCTATGGGCTTAGTAACCTCTATCGAGCAACTAATGTTGGATTCGGCATTACTTATACTCTGCCAATACTGCTAGCTATACTTTCTTCCTCACCCGGTACACTTATTTTGCTTGAGAATCCAGAAGCACATCTTCATCCCCAAGGGCAAGCTATGATAGGAAACCTGGTAGCACTGGCAGCTAATTGTGGTGTGCAAATTATTATAGAGACCCATAGTGATCACGTCCTAAATGGAATTCGTCTTGCAGTTCATGGAGGCAAAATTAAGCCTGAAGAAGTTCGCTTACATTTCTTTCAACGTATTAAGCAGGATATTCAAACCTTTACTCAGATTACCTCTCCTAAAATTGATCGCAATGGTCGTATCAATAATTGGCCTGATGGGTTCTTTGATGAGTGGGATAAAAGCTTAGATGCTCTACTGGAACCAGCACAGGAGTAAGCTATGTCTCTAGATATAATCTTAAATGAGTTATCTTTGCAAACTCCAGCTGCCAATAAATTAGTTGCTCGTCAATGGATGTCTAGCTTCATTCAAACTCTTCGCTCTATAAAATCACGAGTTGATCAACAAGCATCTCTCCGAACCCAATACGATTTTCACTCAAATTTACTTGCATCAGATTATCCTTTACAGCGTTGGTTAAATGATAATGAAGTAGATCGAGAGGAGCGTCGATTTATTAAAACTCTTGCAACAAAATCTCCATTCTCTCAAGACATAGACAATTCTGAAGTTCAAGAAGTTGAGAGTAACATTGCTCCTTGTGAATTTCGATATCACGGTAAACTCGCTATTGGGCTAGGTGTTGCTTTTACACTTGATACAATCGCAGTAAGTTTACTTTCTGATAACTGCTGGGATTGTAGCTACTTAAATGTAGATATTGTCTCCATTGATTTAGATGAGGAACGTATTGCAGCTGTTCGCCACACAAGCCGTAAAGAACATTTGCAAGATCATATTGAGTGGATCGAGCAAACCTCTATCCAAGACCGCTTAATTGATGGTGTAGCATTATGGAATAAACGACATGAGCTATTTCCAAATTTACAATTTTGTGATTCTGTTAAAAAACAATTAGAAGATTTGCGTATGGGTGACTCGATATTGCCCCCAATTAGAAAAAAGTTATATGAGTTACAAAATTATTCAGAGAACTGGCTGGTAGGTGGGTTTGATAAAAGGCTAATTGGCTGTAAAGCTACTCCTGAAAGTGAAGCTACATTAACAAAATACTCGCAAGAAAGAATGTTTCTATGTCCTGATGGTCAAAAACGGATTTTTAGCTGGCATGTTAGACTTACACCTTTAGCTTGGCGAATTCAGTTTTATCCAGAACAGCCAGGACAAATAATTATTGGCTACATTGGTCTTCATCTGCCTACGGGTCGGTTTAATTAAGAATAATTATCTAGTTTCCAAAAACTTTCAACTCTTAAAAGATGACCTTTTTCGTTCATTATTGGTTGTAACTTTGGTCTTAAATTTCTGCTAATCCACCAGCATCTTGCGGATAAACGAGATAAACCAACGATCGGGCAGAAGTTTCCTTAAGGTTAGTAGCATTGCCGCATTTTTCCCAGCCGGATAGCGTAATTTTTTGCTGCCATCAGTGGCCGCTTGGTAAATCACCGCCGCCACAGCCTCAGGTGGGGAGCCATCCGCCCCCGCCGCCAGCATCTTGGACATAACTCGATCGCTAAAATCTTGATAAATTCCTAAATCTGGTTGACTGCCACTATCGGCCGATCGCCCATAAAAATCAGTTTTAATTGGCCCCGGTTCCACCAGCTTTACCCGAATATTAAAAGGCTCCACCTCATACTGCAAAGACTCGCTAAAACCTTCCACCGCCCATTTAGTCGAATGGTACAAACTGTAGAGAGGAAAGGTGAGCCGCCCGCCGATCGAGGCAATATTAATAATTACTCCGCCCCCTTGCTGTTGCATTATGGGCAGAGCATGACGAGTCATAGCCATTAATCCAAATACATTGGTGGCAAATTGGCGCTCAATCTGCTCGGTCGTACAGGTCGCAAAAGGCCCCGTCAGGGCATAACCAGCATTGTTAATTACTACATCTAAACTGCCGAATTGGGACAGAGTTTGAGCGATCGCTTCTTTGATAGAATCTTCCTCCGTCACATCTAATCTGAGACAAATTACCCCATCCAAAGCAGCTAGGTCTGGGGATTTTTCAGGCGATCGCATAGTAGCGGCCACTTGCCAACCCTTTGCTTGAAATAGCTCTACCGTCGCCTTGCCAATCCCCGCTGCTGCCCCAGTAATCAATACAGTCTTGGTCATGGTAGTACCTCAGAACCTAGAAAACCTTTGTCCCTATTGTATTCCACACCAGCGCAACTCTCGTAGGCAACAAAACCTATTCTTGCTTAAAAGGATTTTCTCCTATACCTAGTTCTTTCTTACTTGCGCTCAACTGTTGCCAAAGGTCTTTAATATCTTCATAGGCACGTTCTGGAGAAATTTTGCCAGAAGTTTCTAGATTACAAATATAGCTAATCTTTTGGGCAAACTCCTGTAGGTTAGCATCAAATATCAAATTTTCTGGTTTAACTTCGCCCCGATAGCGGTTATAAGGATACATAAAATTCGCTTTGCTAGTCATGGCCAACCTCCTGAAACAGGTTTTGATTTTGAATAATGTCTTGAATAGTGTTAAACGTAGCTCTTTTTGGTAGTTTCACTGGTAGTCATAGCCCTATCTTAATAGAGATATCTTTTTGTGACTTGCTTCTTGGATAGTATTGTTAAGCATTTTCTTAACCTATTGTTAACCTTAGCAAAAAAAATCTAGTTCTGCTACTGTAGATACCGCTAGTTTCTATCTAGTAGGACTTACGCAAAACCGACTGAAAGCCTTAATTATTCCTAGGGGCAATTCATTAATTGCCCCTACGGTTCGTAGCTCAAAGTGTTTTATTTTATAGTCCGCTTAGAAAATCTCGATAACCTTAGCTTTCTGCCAAAACTTTCTTAACAAATCTTATTGTGATTTTTAGAATATTCCTATGATAAATTTCTCCACAACCAAGCTCTACGAAGGCAAAGCCAAGATTCTCTATACTACCGAGGATCCAGAAATTCTCCTTACCTATTTCAAAGACGATGCCACAGCCTTTAATGCCCAAAAGCGGGGGCAAATTGTCGGCAAGGGAGAAATTAATTGTGCGATCGCCTCTGCCCTATTCCAAGAAATAACCGCTGCCGGGATTTCTACCCACTATCTAAGCTGCCCCGCCCCCAACCAAATGCTAGTCAAAGCCGTAAAAATTATTCCCCTAGAGGTGGTAGTCAGGAACATTGCTGCCGGGAGTCTCTGCCGACAAACAGGATTACCTCTAGGCCAGGTTTTACCCCGTCCCTTAGTGGAGTTTTACTACAAAGATGATGCTCTGGGGGATCCTCTGTTGACAATCGATCGCCTATTTCTAATGGAACTAGCTACCCCTGCTCAGCTAGAGCAACTCCAAACCATGACCCGGCAAATTAATCAGATTTTAATCAGATTTTTCCAAGAGTGTAATATTACCCTTGTAGATTTCAAACTAGAATTTGGTATCGATACCCAAGGGCAGATTATCCTCGCCGATGAAATCAGCCCCGATACTTGTCGGCTCTGGGATTCCCAAGAAACCGATCCGGCTAAACGGGTACTAGATAAAGATAGATTTCGGCAAGATTTAGGCAATGTAGAGGGAGCCTACCAGCAAGTGTTGGCTAGAGTCAGGAACTTAAGACCTTGAATTGATTCTAAACAAACTTTGGGCTAGGGGAGAAGCGATCGAGCAACCCAATAGTATCGGGATAAATAATTTATTATCCTGATATCGATCCCCGATTGCTATTATTATGATTTAATCTTCTGTGGATGTGGGAATAGATAATAACGAAATGCACTTATCAAAAATTTTGGTGGCTTCTTTAGCCGCTTCTGCAACATTGGGTCTAGCTAACCCTGCTAAAAGCGAAACTATCACTGGCCTTGAAGCAGTGGTGTCAACGGAAATATCAGAAATATCAGCCCAAGCTGAAGGATCAACTAAGCAACCAATCCTAGAGGTCAGTAGCCAAGTTATTCCAGAATCACCTCAACTAGAAGTTGCTTCCCAGAGTTTGGCCACCCCAAACCCAGTTTCTTTTCAGAATCTCCAGACTCAGGTTGCTGGCTTAAGTAGATTAGGAGTAGAAAATAGTCCAACCTTAGAATTTTCTCAATCTTCTTTAGCTCAATCTTCTCTTACTCAGTCTCCGCTCATGGATAGACAGCTTGAGGAGCAGCCGCAAACCCCAGCTATTCTAGCCCAGACTACTTCCCCTACTCCTGTTACTCCAACTACTCCTGTTACTCCAACTACTCCTGTTACTCCAACTCCCCCTAGACCCCCAGAGACTCAGGTATTGGTGGCAGAAGTGGTGGTTAGTGGAGCCGGAGAATTAGAAAATCGGGTTTACGAAGTGATTCGGACTCAACCCGGAAGAACTACTACTCGATCGCAACTCCAAGAAGATGTGAATGCGATCGCTGCCACAGGCTTTTTTAATGATGTAGAAGTCATCCCGGCGGATACCCCCCTAGGAGTCCGGCTGACCTTTGCAGTCAAGCTCAACCCAGTCCTGCGCCAAGTAGTTGTCCAACCCCTGCCTACCACCCCACGGGGCAGCATATTACCTGCGGCCGTAGTTAACCAAGCTTTCAGTCCCCAATACGGTACTATTCTCAATACTCGGCAGTTACAAACTGGCATTGCTCGGCTGAATCAATGGTATCGAGATAATGGCTATACCCTAGCCCAAGTCCTCGAACCTCAGATTGGCAATGATGGTACTGTCACCCTAAATGTAGCTGAAGGAGTAATTGAAGATATTCGTATCCGCTTTCTCAATGCCGATAATGAACCTAATAATGCCGATGGTACTCCTGTCACCGGGCGGACTAGGGATTTTATTATTACTAGAGAAGTAGAGCTAAAAGCGGGAGATGTCTTCAACCGTCGTTTAGCTGAGTCAGACTTGCAACGGGTTTTTGGTCTAGGAATCTTTGATGATGTCCGGGCGAACTTTGCTCCCGGTCAAGACCCCCGGCGAGTAATTTTAGTCCTTGATGTGGTAGAAAAGAACACTGGTTCTATTACAGCTGGGGGTGGTTTTAGTTCATCTAGTGGTTTGTTCGGTTCTGTAGGCTACCAACAGCAAAACCTAGGCGGCAATAACCAACGTATAGGGGCTGAAATACAGGTGGGGCAGAGGGAGTTACTATTTGACTTCCAATTTACAGACCCTTGGATTGCTGGGGATCCCTACCGGACTTCCTATAATATCAATGTCTTCAGGAGCCGGGCCCTTTCCCTAATTTTTGATGGAGGACCAAGACCAGTCACCTTCAGGAATAGGGAAATCCCCCGGATTCTCCGTTATGGGGCTGGGGTGACTTTTACTCGTCCCCTGAGCGATAATGTTTTTGCCAGACCAGAATGGGTAGCTTCTGTGGGCTTCCAGTACCAAAATGTGGCGGTACAGGATGGCAATGGCAGAACTAGAGCTAGGCAGCGGGGTAATCCTCTGAGTGCTAGTGGTACTGGGGTAGATGATCTATTTTCTTTGCAATTTGGGGTAGCTCAGGATACCCGTGATAATCCCCTTGGTCCTAGTCGGGGGTCTTTACTCCGTTTGAGTATGGATCAGACTATTCCTCTTGGGTCGGGGAGTATTTTCTTCAATCGCCTGCGGGCTAACTACAGCTACTATATTCCAGTCCGGTTTACTAACTTTACCGATGGGCCTCAAACCTTAGCCTTTAACCTCCAAGGAGGAACTGTGTTAGGAACCCTACCTCCCTATGAAGCCTTTTCTACTGGGGGAACTAATTCTGTCCGGGGCTACAATGAAGGCGATGTGGGCAGTGGCCGGAGTTATGCTCTAGCTTCGATCGAATATCGCTTTCCGATCATCAGTATTATTGGGGGGGCATTATTCCTAGATGCGGCGACTGATTTAGGAAGTGGTAGTTCTGTGATTGGGAACCCAGCGGGAATCCGGGGTAAACCCGGCAGTGGCTATGGCTACGGAGTGGGTATCCGGGTGCAATCTCCTGTAGGGGCAATTCGGATTGATTACGGAATTAACGATCGAGGTAATAACCGCATCCATTTTGGGATTGGGGAAAGGTTTTAAGTAGTAGTGATTCATGACTAGTTTGCAAATTTCTGGTGTGGGTTTACATAGTGGTGCCACCACTAAAGTCCGGGTAATAGCTGCCCCGATCGGCTCTGGACTATACTTTGTGCGGGTAGATCTACCCCACCAGCCAAGAATTCCGGTGCGGCTAGATGCTGTCCGTCAGACTATCTTATCTACAGAGCTAGGTGTGGGCGAAGCAAGGGTGAGAACTGTGGAACATCTTTTGGCATCTCTGATGGGTCTGGGGGTAAAGGATGCTCAAATTGAGGTGGATGGTGCCGAGTTACCTTTACTAGATGGCAGTGCCAAATTATGGGCAGAAGCGATCGCAAATTCTGATCTAGTTAAACAGGCAGAACCATTCCCCCAAAAAGTTACTCTTGCCCAGCCTGTATCTATCTATCAAGGAGAAATTTTTGTCGCCGCAATTCCTAGCCCCGTGCTGAGATTTACCTACGGGATTGATTTTGATAGTGCAGCGATCGGTAATCAGTGGTATAGCTGGACACCTAATTTAGAGAGTTTTCGGGAGGCGATCGCCCCTGCCCGGACTTTTGCCCTCCTACATCAGATCAAGCAGTTACAAGAATCTGGTTTAATAAAAGGCGGTAGTCTAGAAAATGCTCTAGTTTGCGATCGAGAAAAATGGCTTAATCCGCCCCTAAGATTTCCTAATGAGCCTGTCCGCCATAAACTTCTAGACTTCTTGGGAGACCTGAGTTTGTTAGGAGATATTCCCACAGCTCACTACCTAGCCTACAAAGCTAGTCATAATTTGCATATCCAATTAGCAAAGGCTATCCGGGAACAGTCGAAGGATTAATAATTCTTAATTGATTCCTGATTGATGCCAATTAATTTATTACCCATGACCATAAATACTCCTAACTTAGAATCTAATCTGGACAATCCTTCCCTTTTTTCTGGGCTAGACGAGGAATCTTCTCCCGCTGCCCCAAAAACTACTATGACCATAGAGGAAATTCATCACCTCCTGCCCCATCGCTATCCCTTTGCCTTGGTAGACAAAATAATTGAATATATTCCAGAAAAATTAGCAGTGGGGCTAAAAAATGTCACCTTCAACGAGCCGCATTTTCAAGGGCATTTTCCCGGACGTTCTTTGATGCCGGGAGTCTTGATCATTGAAGCAATGGCCCAAGTAGGGGGAGTAGTTTTGACCCAGTTACCTTGGTTAGAGGTGGGGTTATTTGTATTTGCCAGTATAGATAAGGTGCGGTTTCGTCGTCCTGTAGTTCCGGGAGATCAGCTAATCATGACAGTGGAACTAATTGCAGTGAAACAGAAAAGGTTTGGTAAGATGCACGGCAAGGCTACGGTAGATGGGCAGTTAGCCTGTGAAGCAGAAATGATGTTCTCGATCGTTGATTAAAATTCTGGTAGTGCTAAATAAGTAAGTACCTGCCCCGCGCTGCGGGGAAAACCCTTATCCAAAATTCCTAACTAATATAACTATTAACTATTAACTATTTTGATTCACTCTACTGCCATTATTCATCCTAATGCTCGCCTTCATCCTACGGTTCAAGTGGGTCCCTATGCGGTGATTGGCGATCGTGTCACCGTTGATGCAGGAACTATAATTGATGCCCATGTGGTAGTCCGGGGTTTTGCTGAGATTGGGGCAGATAATCATGTTTTTTCTGGGGCAGTAATTGGCGGCGACCCCCAAGACCTAAAATTTGATGGAGCAGAAAGCTGGGTAAAGATCGGCGATCGCAATCGCATCCGGGAGTTTGTCACCATTAACCGAGCCACAGGAGAAGGAGCGACTACAGTTTTGGGTAATGATAATTTACTCATGGCTTACGTCCATGTGGCTCATGACTGTGTAATTGAAGATCATGTAGTAATATCTGGTTCTGTAGCTCTGGCTGGCCATGTACATATAGAATCAAGAGCAGTTTTAGGGGGATTGGTGGGAATTCATCAGTTTGTGCATATAGGGAGCTATGCCATGTTGGGAGGCATGAGCCGAGTAGTCCAAGATGTACCGCCTTTTATGTTAGTTGAGGGTAATCCAGCCTTGATTCGATCGCTCAATTTTGTGGGCTTAAAAAGGGCAGGTATCGATCGGGCAGAAATTTCTCAACTCAAAAAGGCCTTCCGGCTCTTATATCGATCGGGCAACACCATCCGAGAAGCAATCAACCAATTAGACTTCCTGCCAAATACCGAAAAAACTCAACATCTGCGGAGTTTTCTAGAAAAATCCCATGCAGTCGGCAGACGGGGTTCAGTTCCTAGCAAAAAAATGACCGCCGAAGAACCAATTTAGCTAATCCTGACAGCGATCGCCCTCAATAAACTTTCCCTAAAGCATTTAATTTTAATTGGTGCTATGGAATTTAGGTATAATTTCCGGTATCCCCATAGCATTGTCCTACTAAACAACTAAACAGAGTGTATTTTTGTGATTGCCCTTTATCCCGGTAGCTTCGATCCTATAACCTTTGGTCATCTTGATATAATTAATCGGGGCAGTCGGTTGTTTGACCAAGTGATTGTCGCTGTATTACGCAACCCTCAAAAAGCTCCCTTATTTACTGTCCAAGAGCGTTTAGACCAAATTCGCCGCTGTACCAAACACTTGAGCAATGTAAAAGTTGATAGTTTTGCTGGTTTAACAGTAGAATATGCCAAACTGAATGATGCTCAAGTCCTTTTACGGGGGCTACGGGTATTGTCTGATTTTGAAAAAGAACTGCAAATGTCTCATACTAATCAAACCCTATGGAATGAGGTGGAAACTGTCTTTTTAGCAACTTCTAACGAGTATAGTTTTCTTAGTAGTAGTGTAGTTAAAGAGATAGCTAGATTCGGTGGTGCTGTTGAACATCTAGTCCCCCCCCATATTGCTCACGAGATTTACCAATGTTACGCCAAGACCCATCACGCCTAGAGAACGATCGCCCCAGCAATATTAAACCTCCCAGTGAAACTAATTACCGGGAGAATGATACTAATACAAGGATTGATATCCAACGGGAGCTAAATCGGATTGAAGAAATTATTTTTGATAGTCTGCATATTCCCCTGACTCGTTTAACCTTAATTGACGAAGAACAGATCTTAGCTCAGCTTAATTTAGTTCGCCTCAACCTACCCGATGCCTTTGCTGAAGCCCAAGAAATTATCCGGCAGCGGGAAGAAATTTTGCTGCAAGCCGAAGATTATGCCCAAGAAATAATTACCGCTGCCCAACTCAAAGCTGAAGATATTTTAGATGAAATGGGTTTAGTCCAACAGGCACAGATGGAAGCTAGGCAAATTCGTCAGCAGGTACAGGTAGAGTGTGAAGCCATAGAGGAAGATGCTTATGGTGAAATAGAGCAACAAAAACTTCAAGCAAAACAAGAGTTAGAAAAGTGGCGAGAATCTGTGTTAGTGGAATGCGAGGCAATGGAAGAAGATGCCCAAGAATATGCAGAAAGTGTCTTGGGTAATATCGAACAGCAACTAGCAGATATGACAAGGGTAATTCGGAATGGGAAGCAACAATTACAGCGAGAACGAGAAGCTACTACGGTCAGTCGAACTTTACAGCAGCGATCGGTCAAGAAAACTTCATAAGCATTACCACTTTAGCTAAAAAACTTAAAAATCCTTTAGGATCGCCATAGTATGGCTGTCACTAGACTGATTATGTAGCCGAAATTCCCCACCAAGAATTATCCTAACCGCCTTAGGAGTTGCCATAACTGATAATATTAGGTTCACTTAAACTTTATAAAAAAATTAGTTCAATCTATGGATATTCAAATTGGGCGGGGTAAGCAGGCACGGCGTGCCTACGGTATTGATGAGATTGCCCTAGTACCGGGGAATAAAACCTTAGACCCCAGTTTGGCAGATACTACTTGGCAGATCGGCGGGATTACTAGAGAGATTCCGATTATTGCCAGTGCGATGGATGGGGTAATTGATGTCAAGATGGCGGTGCAGTTATCTCAGTTGGGCGCTTTGGGAGTCATTAATCTAGAAGGCATCCAAACTCGCTATGCAGACCCAGAGCCAATCTTAGAGAAAATTACCTCCGTCGGTAAGACAGAATTTGTTACTCTGATGCAGGAGCTTTATGCTGTACCTGTGCAACCAGAATTAATTACCAAAAGAATCCAAGAAATCAAAGCCCAAGGAGGGATAGCGGCGGTGAGTGCCACTCCAGCTGGGGCAGTAAAGTATGGAGAAGCGATCGCTGCTGCCGGGGCAGATTTAGTATTTGTCCAAGCCACCGTAGTCTCTACTAATCATTTATCCCCAGATAATATTACCCCTTTAGATTTAGCAGATTTTTGTCAGAGTATGCCTATTCCGGTGATGCTAGGTAACTGTGTCACCTATGAAGTGGCCTTGAGCCTGATGCAAGTGGGAGCGGCGGGCGTACTGGTAGGGATTGGGCCTGGTGCTGCCTGTACTTCTAGGGGAGTGTTAGGAATTGGAGTTCCTCAAGCCACAGCGGTGGCAGATTGTGCGGCGGCACGGGATGATTATTTCCGAGAAACGGGGAAATATGTACCGATTATTGCCGACGGGGGTTTGATCACAGGCGGAGATATTTGTAAATGTATTGCCTGTGGAGCAGATGGCGTGATGATCGGATCGCCCTTTGCTAGAGCAAAAGAAGCTCCGGGGCGGGGTTTTCATTGGGGGATGGCGACTCCTAGCCCAGTATTACCTAGGGGAACCCGGATCAAAGTAGGGACTACAGGAACTTTGGAGCAGATTCTCCGGGGGCCGGCGGTGCTAGATGATGGAACCCATAATTTCTTGGGGGCTTTGAAAACTAGTATGGGAACTTTGGGAGCAAAAGATATCAAGGAAATGCAACAGGTAGAAGTGGCGATCGCTCCATCTCTCCTCACAGAAGGTAAGGTATACCAAAAAGCCCAACAATTAGGGATGGGTAAATAATTATGGAACTAACTTTTGTCCCCGTAGAAGATTTTTATTTTGCCCTGACCTTGGGAGTGAAAACCCTAGAGGAGATTGAAAAGCCGGGATTGGTGGAGCAGGTACGATCGCTCCTGCATACTAAATTTGGTCAGCCCTCTACAGTAGCACCGGGACACCAAAATACTTTTAACTATGTTTTTCAAGTGACCGAAGGAACTCCCCAAGGCAAACCCTTGGTCGTATCTATTTCTGATTGGCAGGATAAAATTCGCCTGAGTAGTGATTATGGCTGGACTGTGAATGAGGAAAGAAAACCAGTACGAACAGAGGAATTTAGCGATCGGGCTGAATTTAATTCCAAGCTCAAGTTCCATCTCCAAGAATTACTACAATTGGAATTTTAACTAAAGTAAAATTGATAATGATCGTATCTGGACAACTAGGCTGGCGATAGATATAGTACTTGCTACAGTAGTTAAGACACTTAAATATCTCAAGAGCAAGGGGCTTAAGCCCCTTTCTTGTTATAACTTTTATGGCAACAATCTATCTATATCAAGATAATTACTTTATGATAAAGTTTAGTAACTCTATTGGTCTAAATAATGTTCAAAGACTTTGATTTTCAGCAACTCTATGATCCTGATTTTAAGGAAGATAGTGTTAGAGAAGTTCTAATTCTGCCAATTATTGAGAGATTGGGATATAGCAACATGCAAGTTGTAAGAAGTAAAAGTCTACAACATCCATTCTTAAAGATAGGCTCTAAAAAAAGACCCGTAAACCTTGTTCCTGATTATCTTTTCAAAATTGAAGATAGCTACGCTTGGGTTTTGGATGCTAAAGCCCCGACAGAAACCATTACTTCTGGAAACAACCTAGAGCAAATTTTTAGCTACGCTATTCACCCTGAAGTGAGAACCAAATTTTTTGCTTTGTGTAATGGAAGGGAATTTATTTTATTTCGGCAAGATGAAGAACAACCACTTTTATACTTTCTTCTCCAAGACATCGAAAATTATTGGCAGGAAGTAGTTTCATATCTTTCCCCTAGCTCTTTTCAAAGTGGTAAAAACTTTACTTATACCTCAGTAAGACAAGCTCAGGCTACAAAGAAATTTGATTACTTAAAGCGTCCTTTATTAGAAGAATTGCCAGTTAAGAAACAATCAGCAAAGCGACATTTTGGTGTACATGGCTATTTTACTAAGCAATCTTGGAACGTAGTACAGGAATATATTCGCAACTTTTCCCAAGCTGGGGATACTGTACTAGATCCCTTTGGTGGCAGTGGAGTCACAGCGATCGAATCCCTAATGACCGATCGTAAAGCTATTCATATTGATTTAAATCCCTTGTCGGTGTTTATGGTTAGCTCTCTAATTGCCCCAATAAATACTGATGATCTCCATCAAGCATTTGCCGAAATTAAAACTGAATATCTAGCACAGGAACCAAATACTGAAGAAGAGATCAAAAAAGCACTAAAAAAATATCCCTCTATTCAAAATGCTCAAATAATTCAAGGGACAGCTACAGATTTAAGTTTCATTAAAAAAGAAAGCATAGATTATATTTACACTGATCCGCCCTATGGTAAGAAAATTCCCTATTTAGATTTATCCGTGATGTGGAATGGTTGGTTAGATTTGGCAGTGACAGAAGAAGATTATGCACAAGAGGCAATAGAAGGTGGGGATCATAATAAAACTAAGGATGAATATAATGAACTGATTGCTAAAAGTATTCAAGAAATGTATCGGGTTCTGAAGTTCGATCGATGGATGTCTTTTGTATTTGCCCACAAAGACCCAGAGTTTTGGCATTTAATTGTAGAAACTGCTGAAAAATGCGGCTTTGAATATGCGGGAGCAGTGAAACAAAGTAATGGACAGACAAGTTTTAAGAAGAGACAAAATCCATTTACAGTACTTTCTGGACAATTGATTATTAATTTCAGAAAAGTTCGTAAACCTAGATATATTATGAAAGCAGCTCTAGGGATGAATACAGGCGAAATTATTATTCAAACTTGTGAAGGTATTATTGCGAAAAACAATGGTGCTACCCTAGAACAAATTAACGATGAGTTAATTATCAAGGGTTTAGAGTTAGGGTTTCTAGATTTACTAAAGAAAGAATATTCCGATCTAACTCCCTTTCTATTAGATACTTTTGATTATGATGATCAAACAGAATTATTTACTATTCGTAAGAATCAGAAATTTAAGACACATTTAGATTTAAACTTGCGAGTTAAATATTATCTATTCTCATTCTTACGCCGACAGGAAATTGAGGATAAAACCGCTACCTTTGATGAGATTGTTCTATATATTATGCCCTTACTTAAAAATGGAATCACTCCCGAAGAGCAAACTATCTTAAATGTATTAGAAGATATTGCCGAGCAGATTGGTACTCAACATTGGCGACTCAAACAGGGTGGACAACAAAAATTA
>Ga0335395_10000496_pt1 | contig 24500 bp, 28 predicted proteins | sample MAT02_FD_205744 | JGI IMG/M metagenome (GOLD analysis project Ga0335395, IMG submission 205744) | Freshwater microbial communities from Lake Fryxell liftoff mats and glacier meltwater in Antarctica - MAT-02 (spades assembly) (version 2) ...
AACACATCCCTTGTAACAACCGTTCTCACCGTTACGAAGAAAAGATACAACGATAAAAGGTTCTTAGAAGCCGAAGAAATAATCGTTGATAAATTACTTGGCTTATGTTTGCCCGAAGCTTTCGAGGGTGACAAGCAGTTGATTCCGGGAGCAGAGAAAACTCTGATTACTTACTCAGAGATGATTCCGGGTATCTCAGTGCAATCGGGGCTAGGCGAAGGAATCGCTGCTGTTAGACCGGGGATGATGGGTTCGGGGATTCTGGTTTACAAGAAGACTGATTACTCAACTTTATTTGCCAGTGGAACCAAGGCTACTAAACTAGAAGGGGGAGGGTCTAAGCCTAACCAGATTAGATGGAACCGCAATACCAACACTTTGACTACAGAAGAGTGGCGGACTCCTTCGGGAACTATCTCAGCCATCGGTAGTGGCGTTGAAGCCGATGAGTGTCCTTGTAACGAAGCTAGGTACGTTAAGAAGGTATCGAAGCGGACTCAGGTGGTTTCCTCTGCTCAGTCGGTGAAAGTCCAAGGAAAGGCGTACACGGAGGATGAGAACTACTTTAGCTTCAGTGGGCTGGTTTCGTCTAGTCGAGACTCAGGTAGCCAGAATAATACTACTTTCCCTAATTGGGACAAAATAGACTCAGAGTGCCCAGTGTGCCAGATTGCCCTAAAAGAGACTACTGGATTTGCCCAAGTATCTTTCACAACTTTCAGGGAGAGAGAGTCGGTGATTTCTGCTGATACATTGAACACTTCGGCAGAGTGTCAGTCCTTGGCAAAACTAATGGGGGGACTAGCCCACCAGCGTTACCACCAAAGATTAATAACGATGCCAATGGCAACTGAGTATCTGACAAGCAATAAGCCGTTCACTGTTGCCGATGTCCACAATGGAAGATTTGTCTTAGATGCCCCAAGCCTTGTTGTCACTGAGAACGAGATGTCGATTTCGTGGACTGGAAACTATGTAGGGTCTATCGCTCCAGTCGAGCCAAATAAAAGGCTACCAATCTGGATTCCTACTACTGGGGCAACTGGGGGGACATTGACTTCGATGAACTACCCTGAGCCAGTCGTAATTCCTCAAGGACAATACTTCACACTACCTGTTTTGGGAGCGGGGGGAACCTTCCCTTATTCCTACGTTTTCACTGGGCTCCCTGTAGGCATGGGAGTCTCTGGACAGGTGGTTAACATTAACCCCACTACGAGCTACCCACCGATTATCACTGGTGTGCCTACGACACCCGGAGATTACGTTGTCTCAGTTCAGGTCACGGACTTTTGCGGAGTAGTTTCCACTAGCTTCTTAACTATTACTGTGGCTCCTCCTGCTTCGGCTGTGTCAACACTTACCAATCGAAATGAGGTAACACAGCTTATCCTTGACATGACAACGCTGACCCCGTTACCAGAGAGTTCCGTGATAACGAATCCGTTGGTACTCAATGTCATCTTTGCTTCGGACTTCTCTGTGGGCAATCCTTCGGTGAGACTGAACGTGGTTGAGGCTGGAGTTCGATTGTCTAGCCGAAATCTAGTAGCCCTGAATGATGTGACAACTTCAGCTATTCTGTCTCCTTTACTGGCTATCAACTCAGTCTCTAGCAATTAGACAGGAGTTGGACAAATCCCCTGTTGATTGCCGGGGACTCTGGGCAACGCAGGGACTTCGCCGATGAAGATGGGTGAGAATGGGTTGTAAGCAGGAACTACGATGTGAACGGCGAGAGCGATGATGGGTGACATTTCCCCTGAGAGACTGGCTACCCCTGAGACTAACCCCGTACCTAGGGTCATCGAACCGCCTTGGGAGAATTGACCAGACAACTGAGCCGAACCAGAGTTCAAGGCTCCTAACAGATTTGTACCTTGAGAAAATTCACCAGTCAGGGAACTAGAACCAGATAACAGAGTTCCTTGAAGCGCAGTTCCGGGGACTATGTTCCCTGACAACGAGGCTGGCAGCGAGACTAAGTTGCCTAAGAGAACGGGGAAAACTGTCATCTCCCCTGAGAGACTGGCTGCCTCTGATTGAATCAACGCTGAGCTTAGAGACCCTGTTAACGTTGCATCCCCTGATACCAGAGTCCCAGATAGATTAAGTCCCCAAGAGAGTTCGCCTGTTAGCTGAGAACCACCAGAGACTAGCCCTGCCCCACCTTCTAATCGAGGGCTTACTATTTGCCCTGTTAACGTTGCGTCCCCTGAAACCAAGGAACCAGATAAACCTACTCCCGTCTGTAAACCACCCGACAACGAAGCAGAGCTTGATATAAGCCCTGCCCCATTGGTTAGTGAAGCCTGATCATCTAACCACCAATTCTCAAAGGGGTCAAGTCCTAGGCTGAACGGAGAGGAGAAGTTAAGCATCTACTAAACGGCTGCACTATAGGTTATGGGAGCCCCTGAGAGAGCAATCGGGGCTCCACTTGTAATACTAGTAGTTGGAAGGGAAACGATAGCCCCAGTCCCGGCAGGATTCGTGATGTCTCCGATAAGACAGACTACATTGTTTCGATTGGTAAACCTACCTTGGGCTGCTACTCCTGTGGCTACAGCGATTCCTACTTGGGAGGCATTGAGTGTCATGCTCCCCGATGCTGGCGTGGCAAAGGACGAAGCAGACAACGGGATTTCTACTAAGAGAACATTCGCTGCACTAAACACGGCTAATCGAGGAAGGGTGACAGTCGTGCCAAAGTTAATCCTTGCAGCGACAGCGAGACAGATATCATTTCGGGTATCAACCCCATGAGAGACTTCAGGCATATCGGTGTTTTGATTTTATTTTCCCCAGAATTAGACCAGAGAGCCAAATAGAAGTGGTTAGGTTTTTGCCAGTAACTGAGGCTTTCCAGTTTTGGGAACTCAGGCTCAAAGTTTCCGCACCTCATTCGGTGTTGCTTGAGGAACGGAAACCCAATGATATCAAGGATTCTCGTTCCTCACGGCGAGGGATACATTGTACCCGTTACAGAATCAAACATGGTTCGTCACCCCACTACCCCCTCAAGGTACTCAAAGTCTTTCAGCGAATAGGTTCCCAGTTCGACATTCGTGATTTTCTCAGTCACCATTCCACGACTTCCAAAGACACTCAAAGCCTTTCTATGAACTGGTTTCCCGGTCGCCATTTATAGGAATAAATCGAAGTTCTCGGTTTTAGTTTTGACAGTCGAACCGAGAGATTTCTGGGACTCCCTCAGTCATTGGGTTTCAGAGTCCAACGGAGAGAGTCAATGTCGAAGTTCTCGGTTTTAGTTTTAATCAAGGACTTCAAGGAAATCCCATCGAGAACTCGGAGTCCTTCTTTTGTGTCTTATAAAGTCTGTAGTCAGAGCTTCAGTGGGAGTCCAACCTCTCTCCAATCTTCCATAGACAGTGTAACTGGGAACGGACAGCTTTGAACACCAGTAAGCGACAGTTCTGATTTCGCCTTCGTACTCAATGAGGTGACTGGTGGAGATGGGCTTCCTGCGCCTCTCAGCCGTGCTTATCCACTTACAGTTGTTGGCTGACCAGGGGAGTTCCTTTTCTTTTCGGTAGAACTCAAATCCTTCAGGTCGCTTCCCCATGTCTTTTAAGAAGTTCTCGAACTCCCACCAGCTTGACTGTATTTCGGCACTGTCTCTCCTCTCTTCTAGGGGAAGCTGTCTGGTCTTGTTCGCCGCAGTGATCATCCGTGTCCAAGCTCGGTACTCTGGTGTCTTGGTTTTTGGCATGGCTTTATATGTGGTTTTAGTGGGCTATTGAGCGTTCACTCACATCTGAGTAAACGCTCCCAATTTGAGACTCTGAGAACTACTTGGCAAAAGAAAACCGCCTCACCATTGGGACGGGTTTCTTTGTAGCTTCTCAGGGCAAGTGCTTCTATACTAGCACTGTTCCGTTATAGCTAATAAGAAACCCACCTCACGAATGGGACGGGCTTCTTATTGGCTTCTCAAGGCACTGGCTCCATGATACCACTGATTGTCATAGACACCAAAAACCCGTCTCATAATTGGGACGGGCTTCTGGCAAAAAAATACAGGGAACATAATGTTCTAAATCTATAATAACACTGATTGCCCATAAACACCAAAAACCCGTCTCATGATTGGGACAGGCTTCTGGCTAACTAAAAAACCAGAGGTAACAAATGAACTGAGTCTATGATAACACTGATTCCGTTCGTTGACAACTAACTTTGAATCACCTCCTTGGGGGTAGCCTTTGTTGGAGGCTTAGTAGTTTTAGTCGAAGTAAGTGGTCTTACTGTGGTTGTAACAGGGTCATACAGCTTGTGCTTAGTGGGATCGAAGTCTGACTCATTGATGATAATGTATCCTAGGTCAGGACGAATATCTGACTCAATGACTACGACTGGCGAACCTCCGGGAATAGTTGGATTCATTGTTATTTACCCAAGGATTCTAACAGCGAGTTCAGGGCGAAGTACACCGACTCCATAGAGAACATCGAAGCAGAATTTGTACTGTTTGTTTTCACGAGTCATTTCTAGTCTCATGGAGATTCCAGAAACATCGTCAACGAAGGTTTCCATGCTAGCATTGCCCACGTTGAGGTCAGCGATAGGTCTTACAGCTATGCCGAAAGCATCACGGTGGAACAGTAAGTTTTGGACAGAAGTTCCAGTAGCAATGACAGTGATGGCAGTACTAGCGGCGAAGGTCTGACGAAGAGCAGGGGAAACAGCGAGAGTCGTGGAACCAACGGAACCGGGAGCTACGGTGTAAGGTCTAGGATCACCTGCGATAGTGAACAAGTCTCCAGCGTTAGGAGGAGTAGTAACTCCAGTAACATTGAGCAACTTGGAACCAACGACGTTAGCAGAGCCAGTGGTGGTAATAGTTCCAGCTAAAGCTCGTACATGGGTGCGCACATTAGGATTAGCGTACCAGTCTAGACCTAGCTTCCGACCGATGAGTCCTTCTCGGATGGAGATGTCAGTTCCCGCTCTGTCAGCACTGGTAAACTGGGGAAGCATTAGAGCGTTAGCTTCAGCATCAGGATTCAGAACGATACGGCGATCTGCTTGGCTGACATTGGCTAACAGAATACGGGCTTGACGAGTAACACCCAAACCCATGTGAGGGGGAAAAGGAGTAGCCCCACTTTCTTGAGCGAAAGGAGTTGTACCAGCAGTCCCTACGGAATTAGAGATGAACTGGAACAAATTAAGAAGATCGGTATCCATTGTGTTGGCAATAGAACGAGCGGCTTCTTCTAGTTGTAGGGGCAGAAAGTCTGGTCTTAGCTCAGTAATTTCCTTGTCAGTCAATACGAAATCTTTCTTTACCCATCGGTTCAATTTGATTTGAGCAACGGTTGGAACAATGTCAGGGGGAGCAACGGGGATTGGTCCAGGAATAACATCGTCAGCCAAGCCCATCGGCGAAGCAATAGGAAAGTCGATGCTAGCACCTGAACGGGAAACCTCATTAGAAAAGTCGGTTCTAACTAGTCTGGACATGATTGCGTTTTCACGGACAACCATTAGTCCTTGAGCTAGGATTTGCGGAATAATTGCACTTAGATCGTTTGCCATCTTTTCTCTCAAGCGAAAGGTTAATTCAGCATCTCGCTGGAGTCGTCAGCCTCTCGCTGAAGTCTCATATCTATATTCCCCAAGATAAGAACAAGAACCGGAGAGCCAAAGGAAGGTGAGGGTTGGGATATTTTCAAAGTGGACAACTTCGGGGAAAGCTGGGCTAACATCGGCTCCAGTCATGGGTTTCATCGAGTGGTCTTTGAAAGCAAAGTGGACAACTTCGGAAAGAGGATAAAATTAATGTGACAACTTCAGATTTCCGAGACTGCAAAGTGGCTCTGTGAGCGGGTTTCAGAATTTGGGGTTTTAAGCAAATGTGATAGCTTCAGATTCCCATCCCAGACTCTGCTCTAGTCACGGGTTTCAGCCTTCGTTACCTATGTTTTGGCTCTCCGCTTCCTCAGTCGGCTCAGATTTCTTAGATAGAATCACGTAGGGGCATTGCCTATCGTTGTTCTCAGCGCATTCTCAGAGGGCTTTTTTCGAGCAAAACAGCTAAAATATGAACATGAAGCACCCAGACCTTCTCATCGCAGTTTCCCATGCTATCATTGCCCACGATGCCTCTTTGATGATGACCTTGACAAAACTTCTAGGTCTGTTACCCGATCGGGACATCGTAAAACTTTGGAGCGAGGTTTCAGCTATACTGAAGCCACACGAAATCAACTGGTATAGAAACCACCTTAGCGACCATGCGTAAATACAAAGTAGAGATTGCTTGCACATTTGACAGACTGTATGAAATAGGGGAGACTATAGAACTCCCCGACAGTTCAGCGAAGTCATTGGCTGCCTTCGGATGTTTGTCTGAACTCGACCCTAACACCAAGAAGCTCAGTTCTAAGGTCAAGCAGATTGAACTGCCCACGACTGAGCCAACTATCGATTGAAGAACCACTAGGTCTTTTAATCTCCAATTCTACAAACTCGACCAGTCCTCCGTTCTCGTAATAGAAGGAAGACTGGTCGATATTTTCTATTACCCCTGTCTTCGTTGCCCCGCAGTTCTCCACGGCTTGAACAGCGAGGTCAATGTCCGCAACGTCAACTCCTAGAGCTTCGGCGGTCTTCTTCTTCGATCCACTAATCCTGTCTGTCTTGATGGCTTTGAAATATAACTCATAGAAATTCCTAGGGACTTTGACGGCTTGCCCTTTATCCCTGATATAGTGGAGAAGTCTGCCCTTCAATTGGTGAGTGGCAAAAGTAGAAAACTTAATATCTCTGTCTGGATTAAATCTGTCGGCAGCCAAGGTTAATGCCAGAAAAGCTTGCTGCTCTAAATCTTCGTAGGGAAATGGGCAAAGGGGATGTTGAGCTACTTGGTGAGTTGCTTTCCTCCCCAGATTGAGATTATTGACAACCAATGAATTCTTGGCTTTCTTTGTCAGCCTAGAAATTATCGGGGTCACACAGAGACTGGGGCGATTGAAATGGCTGTGTTCATCCCAGTCTTTTGCCAAGGAAATAAGGCTGTCCTTGAACTCACTGGGAACACGGATCACCGTAGTTGGCTGAGATTGCCATTGGGAATGGTGTCCCCTGAGAAGCTTGCTATTACGATTAGACATACTAAGCCCGTCAAATGGTTGTTACAACCCCATCCTAGCCTATCGCACTTAATTTGTCTCGGACATACTCAAGCAACTTAATCAACCCGTCTATCTGCAAAGTCACCAACAAACTAAGGAATCCGAAAATCCAAGGGTTCAATTTCAACCAAGAGATGAACTGATTGATAGTCACTGACTTAACACTGAGATTCGTTGGCTTCTCATCGAGCTTTTCTAGTTTGTCTTCCAATCTCTTGAGAAGGGAGGCGTTCTCAGCAATAGCCAATACGGTTGTAACATCCGGTGCAGAGCCCATCCCCGGCAAGATTAAGCCCTGAGTACTGAGATTGTACGGGAGGTCGCCGTCAACTCCTAGAGGTTCGTCGGGGAACATTGACATCGAATAAATTACGGCAATGGTGTTTCCCACCTCCTTGAGTTTTCCTCGTAGATTGGTGACGCTGTGCTGAGGGTCAACTCCGGGCATCCTTAAGTCTAGGAAGACAAGCCAAATATCAGGGAAGTTGTCGATGGCAGTGTGGGCTTGCTCCATAGTCTCGCAACAGATAACGTGGCTGGACTTGGCTTTACCGATTCTGTAGCTGAGAGCTTCTAGGTTGGAAGCAGTGTCGTCAATGATTAGTATAGAGGGCATGGTAGTAGGGAGTGTTCGAGAAAATAAGAGAGAGAAGCTTTCAACGATACCTTCAGTTTTTTCGCCCCTGACTTATGAATGTAAGCATTGGCTCCTAAGAGATAAGCTTTTGCCACATCGGAGTTTTCACTAGAGGAGGACAGAACAATGATGGGAGTGTAAACGCCCGGACGAATACGTTGTAATATCTCGAAGCCGTTCATCAGAGGTAAGCTCAAGTCTAAGAGGATTAGGTCGAATGGTCGTTCCCTCAGATTCTGCCAAGCCTTCTTGCCGTTAGTTATGAACTCAGGACAGATAGCCATATCATTGGCAACACTAAAATCCTTGATTATCCAGCGAATGATCATCTGCATATTTGCATCGTCTTCAATGACCAGTATATTTACCATCTCTAGGAATCCTAACTATAATTTTAGTACCCTCGCCTTCGACACTTGAAACCGAGATGTCACCACTGTGTTGTTGTACGACCTGCCTTGCTATGGCTAGTCCCAGACCCGACCCTGAATACTGATCCGTAGAGTGTAACCTGTATCTGGGTTCAAAGACCCTCTCAATGAACTCTTCGGGAATGCCAATGCCGTTGTCCTCGACAGTCATTGTCACATGGGGAACATCGTAGATATCCTCTGAGGCGATAGTTGCTTTGACAACTGGATTATGCCCATCGTATTTTGGCTGAAACTTAATAGCATTGCCCAACAAGTTTAGAGTTACTTGAGCTAGTCGGGCTTTGTCTCCGATGACGTACTGCCCATTGCCTTCGATGATTACCTCCATGTTCTCAGGGACTGAGGGGGAGAGTCTTTCCATTGACAGGGCAACTAATTCACTGAGTACTACAGGTTGGGCGATTGTCCGACTTGCTCCGATTAGCAGAGAACTATGTTCGAGGAGTTCAACGAGATCAGTGATTGCCTTGGCTGTCTTCTCTTCCCAGTCAGGACATTGTACTTCAGTGAAAAAGCTGATAGCTGTGATGTGTGTCATGGCATCATGTCGGAGAACGGTTCGACTAAATTCCTCTTGGCTCAGTTTGTCCTCGATAATCTTTGAGATATCAGTGTAAAGAAGTATTAACTCCCCTTCTCCTTTCTTAACGAGAATTTGCCAGTGGGTTCCGTTGAGATATTTTTCCAATGTCATATCAGGTCGAGACGAAGCAATACATCGATCGATCCAAGGTTCCTCGAAAACTTTGCCAACCACATAGCCTAGTTCAAGGAAACGAGGACTTGCCATGATGACAATGGCATCATTGTTAATCACGGCACAGGGGATGGGTAATGTAGGAAAAAGCGGTAAGTGCTGTGGCATTAGTTGTCTTTTTTCTATTTTCCCCGAATGTTCATTTCAGGGAAAAACAGACCAGAATCGGAGTCGGAGAGCCAGTAAACGGATGGGGTAAAAGGTGGTAGCAACGAAATGGCTGGAAGCCTTGCTAGGAAAAGCTTAAGCAGTCCATGAGAATCCCTAAACATGAATAAGAAATAAGGCATCTCATGGACTCTAATATAGAGTAATTTATTAAGAAAATCTCTTCAATAAATAACCACTTTTTATATACCTTGGCTCTCTAATCTTGATCCATTCTTTATTAATTAATACTCCGGTTTGAAACCGGAATATTCCTTGGAGGTTATCCGGTTTCAAACCGAACAACCCTTCCCGATTGATTCTGGCACAGGTCAATAATGGTAACTACCGATTCTCGCCTTGGGTGTCGCCGTGGTCAATTCTGCGAAGGCTCCCGTAGATGCGTCAACGGGGTCAATGACTCCCATTGGGAATGAATTGAGACAATCTAGGTATCGGTCGTTCCAGTTGGCTCTGACCAGAAACACATTGCCACTCATTGATTCCCTGGCAAAAGGTCTGGCTCTGGTTACTTTGTCTCCCAATGGTTTCACTGCCCCAACATCGTAACCACTGAGCAATTCCTTGATATGGGCTTCGTCTCGCTTCCCTGCTGAACCACCCTCTAGTTCCCAACGCACTTTAGTCCACTGCCCATCTCTGGCTGCCGTGTAGTAGAGAAGTTTGTCTCCTTCAGTCGGGTTGACCTGCTCCATGATTACATCGAGAACCCACCACTTGTTATCAACGAATCTCATCTTGACTCCAGCAGTGTAACAAGCCTTGGCATTCACAGCCGCAGCCGTTGCCGCTAAATCCCAGAATCTCACCGTCACACCGCCTTCAGGAGCAGAATCAACGATAGGGAACCAAATCCTATTAAAGACAACCCCTGCGCCTCCCTGAGATGGGATGCAGTCAAGTTCCTGTCCTGCTCCAGTCCCATAATATTCATAAGTCGTTTTAATCCATTCCTGCTCCTTTTCGACAGAGTAAGGTTTGCCAGATGCTTCTTGAATCCTTTTGAACAGCCCTTCTTTTACAGCCGATAGAAAAGGTATTTCGTGATAGCTGTAATCCTTCTTGCCTTCCTTGATTTCGTTGATAAGCTCGTAGAAGCGGTTCTCAACGCCGAAGTGGGTCGAGATGATACTTACCTGTCCACCCCACATTAAGAGGGCTAGACCAGCATCTATAAGCTCCTGTAGCTCACCGTGATGCGCTGCCTCGTCAATAATAACTCTGCCCCTCTTTCCTCGAAGGTTCGTTGGTCTCGAAGAAAGAGCTACGATTTCCTTGCCAGAAGATAGTCTGATTCTGAAAGTAATGATATCTTTGTCTGCATCACGGACAACCGACTGATCGTACTTAATCCCGATTAGCTGCCATCGTTTTATCCACCAGCTACAGTCAGTGATGAACTGCCTCGCCATGTCTAAGTTGTAGCCAATGTAATACGTTGACTGTCCTTTACGGCGCATTCCCTTTGTCACTGATGTCGCTGCTTCCGCCCATGACAACCCAATCTGCCTAGACTTCAAACACACCTTCACCTGAGAATTGTCCTGACTCCATCTCTTCTGATACGGAAGAAAAATCCCCTTCGATTCCGAGGTCTTCCCGCTCAATGTGGTCAGCGAATTCGTCGGAGACACCTCCACTGGAATCGCTTTCAGACTGGAGTTGTTCAGATGCGGAATGTGAAATAAGGTTGTATCCATAAGCTTTTACCAAGAGAATAGCCCTGTTAATATCGTAGTAGTCCGCAGAGATAGCGGTGCGCTCTCCTTTGATTGCTAGGTCTGCAACCTTCATCCAATCAAGCATGATCTTAGCCACTTTCCCTATCTCTTCGATGTCCCCGTTATCTTGGAGTCCTTCGAGCTTATCCTCCAATACCCCGATAATCTCGCTGGCAAATCCTCTCCCCCTAGCAAAGACTTCTTCGTGTTCCTTGAGCAGGGTATCCCACTTCGCAATCAAAGCAGCAGCATTCCCCGTCAATTCGATGCCTAGGGCTTCGTTAACTGTGTCAGGGACTCTCATCGGCGTTTCCTTGTAACCATTGACAACAGAGGGGTCTTTGAGTCTCTTAGCCTCAGCCCATTTATTATTGCTTCTCCATCGAGACAATGTGCCTTCAGGAACGCCTATCTTTTTTGCGATGAGCGGGAGACTGTTGCTCTCTTCAACGAATAAATGTCTAGCTCTCTCTTTTAGCCTAGCGGTTTTATCTCTATTCATTTTCTATTCAGTTATTGTGAATTTTATTCACGGGCTTACTCAATCACTAATTCTATTATCCCCGAAGCTCAACGACCTCTAGGCTTACGAAGAAATGAATATCATTCATTCGCTGATTCTCCTAGAACACAAAGAAAGTCTAAGAGTTCCGATGAACAGTTAGACTTTCTTTTGGCTCTCCGATTATTCCGGTCACTCTCAACACTTTGCTAGGCGGGAGTTTCAAAGACTGGAGTTGGCTATTCCGATCACCCTCGAAGGCTGATTCCACCGTTCCCCGACTTGACTGTGCGGGGACTTTCTGGATGCTCTCGCTGGAACCAATAACCTGTAGCTCATTGACTGTGCGGGGTGTTTCCCTATCTCCGATTATTCCGATGTACCTAAACAATTGACTGGGCGGTAGTTTCAGTTATTTCTCTGCGTTATCTCGATGTCTCCCAAAGGATGCAGAGAGCCAAATAGAAAGAGGGAAGAGTGACACCTCCCCGATTGGATCAGCGTCACTCTGAGCGAAGATTAATAGATGTGGTTAGACATTTCTTCTAGGTACTGGACAAACTCATCGGCGATGGTGTCCTCAGAGAATACCCAAGACCGTGCTTTGGCTAGCGTGGAGAACCCGTTGCGGTTGACATCGAATACATAGAAATCTCCTTGCTTGTCAAAAAAGAGGAAGACATATTTCTCTCCACGGTAATCTAAGAGGTCGTAGATTTTAGGTGTTCCTCTTTCATCTGGGGCTTGAATGGGCGGCATGGGCTTTCTTTCCTTTACGGCTACGTTTGTACTTTTAACTTCTTTCAACGGCTCCTGAGCTTCGCTGACGGGGATTTGTAATGGGTTCTCTTTGAACTCAGCCATCACCTGCTCAGCCGTCACATTTTGCTCGGCGAACTGGGAAGTGATTTCCGATTCCCATTCAGCCCTAGTCTTGGCATTGGCTGCTTCGACTGTCTTTGTGTCCCTGACTTTAGGCACTATCGTTTCCTCCTTGATTTCTTCATCCTTTCTATACTTAGTTGCAATGGCAGCCATCTTGGTTGAGGTGATACTGAAGAGCAGAGCTAAAGAGTCGTGGGTGAGTCCCACTGAGTATCTACGGTTGTTCCCGTTTCCTTGAGCAGAAAGCTTTGTCCCAACTGTCTTCAACAACTCTCCAAGAACACGCATCGGAGTCTTGCTGCCTACTTCGACTCCTAGGACATTCTTTAACCTAGTCTTCATATTCTTGCTCTTGAGTAAGGCAACGAACTCTAGGAACAATTCATCGCTGTCAGAGACGACACCTAAGCCAATGAACTGATCCAGCAACAAATCCTTGCGAAGTTTGGTCTTGGCAAAATGTCCTTCCAAACAATCAACGATATGCTTCTGAGACTGTTCGTACCTACTTAGCCTAACCTTGGTGCGGATAGCCTCGTCTTCGATTCCTAAGAGTCTAGTCCGTGCTATCGAAGCTCCTCTCAGTTCCCGTTCCTTGGCTAAGAAGTCTGCCAAGTTTTTCACATCCCAGATGTAGGTCTTTTCCAAACCGGGGAAAGCATTCAAAATCGAGAACCGTCTCAAAGTAGCTCGTTGTTCTTCATCGAGAGACAAAGCAGAATCAAGTTGCTCAGCTTCTCCGAAAGTAATATCGGGAGCTTCAATAGTTGCCTTGGCTTCTTCTTCGTAGTTTTCTCTGCTGGCTCTTTGCATAAACTCAGAGAGGACTGAATCAGCACAGGCATCGGTAACAGTCATTTTGTATCCTTGGCTCTCTAGGGTCTGGTGGAGACATTTACCAGTGTTCTTGTATTCGTAGTTTCTAGCCACCGTGATGTCCGTGTCATAGCGACCAAGGCTAGATTCGTTGTACTCATCGAGCTTACGGAGCAGGAACTCACGGGGTGTCTGAGACTCCATATCTTCGGTGTCGGCTTTGATTAGTTCAAGCTGGGCTTTCAGAATCTCCCCAGCCTCACTACCTATCTCCGATTTCCAGTTAACCGACTTAGTGCAATATACAAAGAAGGTTTTAGCCGCTCTGTATCTCCGCAACATCTGAGCCGCTAGGTTCGACTCAATGACTCCGTAGAAGCAGAAGAAAGCAACTTCAACTTCCTTGTTCAGGAAACTGACTCCAGACTGCAATGCTGGAGTGTAAATGATTACATCGAAGAACTCTTCACCGCCAGAGGTCACGTAGAACTGGTTAGCTCTAGTGCTGTTGTTTTGCCCAGTGATGGTTTTGACCTTGAACTTAGGGTTCACTTCCAGAACCAGCTTGTGTAGTTTCTTCGCAGAGTTTAGCGAATCAGTGCCGATGGGTACGCTTTCGGTAGTCGGCTTAGCAAGCAAGTATTCCTTAATCTTGCGTTGGAAGCCAGAGGCAGCATGACCGATAAAAAGTTGAACCGAGCGTTCCTCGTTCCCAGAAAATTGATTATCCATAGCGTGAAAACTCTCTCCACAGTCTCGAAGTTCCTTGAGTACTCTCAAGTTAGTATCGTTGAGAAAGCCGTCTAAGGCGATAACAAATCCGGCTCCCTTCAACACTTCTGAATATACACTCATAACGCCAGTTCTCCTATCACGGAGAGTCGATGATTTTACGAGGTGAGACTGGGTTCCTGTGACTTCATCTAGGATGATTAAGGTTCTGGGGAGGATTGACTTTAGCTTGGCTGGGGATAGTCTCAGGAAAGAGTCAAGGCAAAGTACCAAGCCTCCGGGGACTCCCAACAAGTCGTTAGTCACAACATCATGAATATGGGTTGCTCCGATGTCTTGGGCTAACTGGCGACCCAGTGCGTTAGTGGATAATGGGGCGATAACGAAATCGATTAACCCTGCTTCTTTGAGTAGGATAATCAAAGCCTTTAGAGAATAACTTTTGCCAGTGCCTAACCCTGAACGCAAAGCAACCAGAGTAATCAGCGAAGCTCTCAGAGTTTCAATTTTCTGGCTAGTCTCAGCAGACTTGTCTCCATTGCTGACGGCTAGGCGGAGTTCCTTAATCTCAGTCAGTGGCTGAAGCACAGGGGCGATGTCACGGCTGAAGTCAATGAATCCTTGGCTGTCGAATTCATGGGTAGGAGTGTAGCTCATCTTCAACCGCTTCCACAATTCCCATTGCTTAGTTTCCGTAGGACTCATGGCTTCGGGGGCGGAGCCGGATGACTTTTTTACAGGAGCCTCGCTAACCTCGATATTAATCACTTTCTTCGCCTTGGCTGTCTTCGAGGGCATAGGGATTCTCTTCTTTGCAATTCTGGTTTTAGCTTCGTCAGAAGGTGCGTATTCCATTGCCATCTCCTTGTACTCAGAGGGAAGTAGCATTAGCAATTTAACGTCTAGAGAAATCTCGTCAATATCTCCATCCTCCTTATCTAATTGTCCCCAAAAAGCGACCTCGACTTTTAAGCCCAACTCTTCTAACATGGCTAGGGTCGAAATATCTCTGTTGGCTACGTGCTGATTCTTGAGTCCACCAGCATCAGGAAAGAAAGTTACTAAGGAGATTTTCTTGAGAGCGATAGTTCTCTTTAGCTCAGTGAGGGAGTTGGCAAAATGCCCTGAAGCTGCACCGATAACCGAGAGCCCTCTGTCTTGGGAAAGCTTGAGTGGCTTAACTCCTGTGCCTTCGACTAGACCCCAGTTGTCACCGTTTAAGAAGATAGAAAGAGGAGAACCGCCTTCTAGATTCTTGCTTCTTCCTTCGCTAGATAACCAAGCATAGCGACCATCGCCAGTGGCTACATCGAAGCGAATCTGCAATCCTGTGATTAGTCCCTCAACGTTTCTCAACGGGCAAAGGAAGCCAGAATCACGATTCATCAGCTTATTGGGTTGGTTAGCTCTGCCGGGGAGCAGTTCTGGCAAATCGAAGGACAAGGCTTGGTAAGGAGTCACGGAGCGGAACATCGTATTCTCAATGGCTTCTAGGGTCAATCCCTTAGATAGCAGTGTATCTCTGTGAGCTTCGTTGAGGCTGAGATCATTGAGGATTTTCTTGTACCAGAAGTCTCTATCGACTGGGGCTAATGTTGGTGGTTCGGCTGTTACAACGGCTTCGGGGAAGTTCCTAGGGGTTGGAGCTTCATCTGTCAGGGTCAAGAAGCGTGTCCACAATCCACTGGTTGTTTTGCCACAGTTCTTGTATCCTTCAACTTCGCCTTCTTCGTGGCGGCAAAGTACACCTTTATCAGTAGTCTTGCACCCAGAGGTAGAATTACAGATTGGGCAGGGATTTTTCTTGGAACTTGCTAGGAATTTCATGTTATAATTTGGGTAGAATTGTGTGGGGATTCTATCAACGAGTCCCTTATTTTTTTGTCTAAATCTATGATAGCGGGATTTCCCAGAAGATGCAACGGCTGAACTCCATTACTAGAGTTGTCTAGAGCCGTTGAGGTATTAGCTTTCGGCATCCTTTGGCAAAAGCCCTCTCTTTATTAATTCAGCCCTTGTTGATTCTCTGATTAAATCAGCCTTGTCTCTAGAAGTCATTCGTTCCAAAGCCTGAGTGGAATCCTTTTCAAAGCGAATACTGATGGGAGTCGATGACGTGTTCTTACCTCTGTTGAAAAGAGAGTTGCCTTTCCGTTTCTGCTTCAGTACTCCATTGCGTAGGTAAGGTGCGCTTAGTGTTTCTCCAGAGAACTCCGAGATAGGAACATCAGAGGGGATAGGATCACTCAATGGAAAGTCTCTGTAGGTTCTGCGATGGGTTCTGGGGAACTCTAGTCCAGATGGAACTTCTTCAACGTCAAAATCAGATGGGTTCATTTTAATCTCCTGTGGTGTATCTTCATAGTATAGCATAAAGAAAACAATAAAGCATAAACAAAGATAGGAGAGCCAGATATAGGTAAGGTAAGCTGGCAAAAAAAAGAAGCACCCGACCTTTCGGTCAAGCACTCCGTTTTCTATTTGTCCTTCAATTAATCAAAGAAGTCTTCGATTTCGATGGATTCTACATTCCTCATATCTGAGGTATCTAGAATTTTTCCTGTAGTCTCAATCTCGAAGTCGTCACTGGGCATGAAGTTATCGAGTAGCTCGTAGAGGTCTGCGGTTGTGTGGATAACTTCGCCTAGGTGTTCAGCGACATATTGACCTTCTCTGCAAACAAATTTCATTTCCTTGATTCTCCGTTTTGTTGGTTTAGTCTGGTGTGTTAGTTAGCTCAGCTTCGGCAATCTGCTTGCGGTCTTCGTTGTCTAGGTCGTAGTACCAGCCGGGACGAGCGAATAGCTCTGGTCGCTTGTAGTAGGCATCTTCGATGGTGAACAATGAGCCTTGATAAACAATTGTTTCCCCGTCTTCAAATTTGCGTTCTGGCATCTGATTGGTCCTCTGTTTTGTTAGTTAGTTTAGTCTTCTGTCCATTCTTCGAGTTGTGCCATTTTGTTATCTACTCTCTCTCCTAACAGTTTCATCGAAGCCTTGATGTCTGGAGGGTTGCCATCGTAACTCATGAGAAACATCTCGGTGTTAACTAAGTCCCTGACTTCCCCTGAGAGAAGGTCACGGAAGAAGTTGCCCCAGTTAGCCCACCTGTCGTATCTCCTCCCATCTTCATCCCAGAAGTCTTCGTGTTCGGAGACTCCTTCGAGGTCAGCGTAGTCGCCTTCCCACATAATGTCTTCTTCGCTCCCGTTAGGCATCCCTAGTCTGACTCCAGTAGCCTTCCAGATGAGTGAGTCGTACTGTGAAATCTGGAAGAGTTCTCTGTTGGTGTAGTCCGTTTTGTTCCGGTCATAGAGGGAGTTTCTGAGTTCCAGCCAAGAAGGATGGTGTTGCATCTGAAGTCTAGAGGTAAAGAGTGCATTCAACCTTTTCGGCGAAATCATAGAAATGGGCTTGGAGATTCCGGGAAGCTCGATTAGGATAGTGCTTTCCATTTCTAGATGCTTTGTCCACTTGACTCTGAACATCCCCTTAATATCGTCGAGAATGATATCGTGAACTTCTTCCATCGATACTATTGTCCAAGTCGCTGTCCAGTAACTGCCTTCGTGTTGTAATAATTGCATTGTTAGCTCCTGAGTTGCTAGTTAGTTGTTTTCTGTTTATTAGGGATGAGAGTGGGATTAGTACCCGAATTTCTTTGCGAGTCTCTTGACTAGCTTCTGTACGGACTCTTCCATTGTTGGAGGCTTCTTTTGATAAGTCCTTTCAGTCATCTCGTCTTGAAGAAGACTCAGGAGTTCGTGCTTAGCCGCTTTGTCGAAAGCATTGCTCCATGCAACCCAGAGTTCGTAGTCAGCGTTGTCTTCAACCCAGAAGTCATGGTGTTCATCGTCTCCATCGGACACAGCATCGCCCTCCCACGCTCCTATGGAATAACCATTGGGCATTTCAAAGTTGACCCCAATCTTCTCGCACAGTACGGCGTTGTCTCTTTGGATCGAGAACAACTGTCTGTGAGTGTAATCCACGTTTCTGGGATCGTACAACAGGTTTCGGAGTTTTTGCCAAGAGGGATGAAATTCCATCTTGAATCTAGGGGGAAACGTTGAATTGATTTTCTTGGGTGAAATCACCATGAAGTTTTGGTTGATGCCGGGGAGTCTAACTTTGATGGTGTTAGCTTCTTCTAATTCTTTTGTCCAAAGAATCCGGTAGTTCCCGTCTGACCCTCTACGAGCTATCTGTGTGGCTTTTTGGATTGATACCAATTGCCACTCATCGAAGCAGTCATCACGCTCGTCTGAGTTTCTAGGAGCTAACCTTCCTAGGGCGGAATCTAATACTCTATTGAGTGCTTGATAGGACAAGTCACGGTCGGCACTGAAATTACTTTTGTCTTGTTGAAATGTCATGAGAAGCTCCGTTTGTTTTGTTAGTTGGCTTTTTCTTTGTTGGGACGAAGACCTACTCCCAGTCGGGCTTTTGCCCTTTTATCTCTAGTCGGTTTGAAGTTGTTTTGTTCCCTCTGGGGAAGATAGTCTTAGAGTCACAGTCGGTGTTATCGTAGTTATATTGAATACTTTGAGAGGCTTCATGCCGAATATTTCTTTTACTTCTAATGGAGCCAACTTTACAATTTCCGCTCCTTCTTTGGTTTCCCGCCTCCCTGAGATTAGCCGGATTGCTTTCGAGGAAGGCTACTCTGCCGAAAAGTTTATCAAGTTTGACTTCACTAGAAAAGGGCAGAGCGGATCGGGAATCTTCTTTATCTCGAAGCCAAGGAATAATCAACAGTCAGCTTTCTGTTATTTCTATTCTGCCGATAGTAAAGGGCGGGACTATCCGGCGGAAATCAAGGACTTCGTGGCAACCTCTTACTCTACTAGGACAACCCACTTAGAGGAGTTGATCACGCAGATGTTCAGGGGCATGGAACGATTTAACAAAGGGAGAAAATGAAATGAGAACACGGAAGTTTTTTAGTAACGGGGCAGCGTTTTGCGTTAAGGAACCCAAGCTTGTTAAGGAACATCCACTGATTTGGGATTTGCTAAACGATATTAAGTTTCCTGCCAATTACTTTGCTGAGTTCCTGATGTGCTGGGGACAGATGGATATCATGGGTGTTTGCTTGATAGATATCACTGAAGGTTCAGAGTCAGCAAGCATAGTGTTCTTTTCCTTGGACGGGGAGAATCAACCCTGTAACGAGACGATTGAGATGTACGTGGCAGATCGTTACACTGGCGGTTCTCTGTTCTACTCCGAGGCAGTCGAGGCTATCTCTGACATAATGCTCAGGGACTTAGCCAAGACTAACGCAGGGCGGGTCTAGGACAAGAGTTGTTTCCAACCCCGGATTACTTGCCCGACACTTTGAGCTTCGATGACAAGCTCCTTGATTACTTCGAGGAGCTTCTTTGTGGCTCTCTGAACTTTCGATGGAATGTCAGCCCTAGAGATAACTAGGAAAGCAACCCAGATGAACTGGAGAGCCACTGATAGGGCGAAGCTGGCAAAAGGAGCAATGTACTTGTTCACGAAGCTGAATTCTGTGGCGAGAGCCTTCAGTCCTTCTTCTAAGCGGAAAGGGCTGGCGGAGACTTCAACAGTAACGTCGATGGCAACTTCTACTGCTCTCTCGCCTTCCTTTAGGTGTCCGAGAATTACATCGAACATATCGGGCAAGTCGGCGGGGTCAATGCCGGGGAGTTGGACTTCTACCGTGTTTAGCTCAGCTAGGGCAGCAGCGAGAACTTCGGTCTTCAAGCTCAACTTGGGGATGTCGTAGCCGTTGGCTTGGAATTGGCGGAGAGCGTCTTTGATTTCGGTGCGGTTCATGGTTGTTTCCTCTTTCGGTTATGTCCCCATTGTAGCGCAAAGAAAACAAGACCGTATCCACCTTGAGGTAGGTCTTCAGGATTAGACTAGAAAACAATATTAAGAATAGAGAGCCAATGTATAAAAAGGTTATCTCTGTATTATTGAGAGGTTTTATTTGTAAGAAAATGCTCTTTATTAGAGTCCATGAGATGCCTTATTTCTTATTCATGTTTAGGTATTCTCATGGACTGTCTGAAGCCATGCCCAATAAGGATTATAGCCATTCCGCCGCTACCCACTTTTAACCCCTCCGATTACTGGCTTTCTGAGTCCGCTGTCTTTCCGAGATTACCGAGCTTGGGGAATATAAAATAAAAGAATATGCCCTCAACTAGCGATGGAACCATCAACCGACTAAACCGAAGCTTCAAGTACACCGGAGTTACCATGCACATGGCACTCTTTGACCTGACCCTGTATTCAGCGACAATCACCGCTACCGTTGTGGGCAGCCTGATCAACTCCGCCGCTCATGGACTAGTCAACGGCGTGAGAGTTAGACTAACCACCACAGGAAATTTACCCAGTCCATTAATCTCTGGGGTTGACTACTTCGTTGTCGGAACTACAGCCGGAACCTATCAGTTAGCTCTGGCGAGGGGTGGTTCTGCCATCTCCCTGATTACCACCGGGACAGGAACAATCACTGCTTCAGAACAAATTCCTAACGTCTCCGATTCTTTGCCAGTGTGGGCACGTCTTGAGGTTGACTATCGAGGGTCAGCACGGCAGGTCGTTTCCTTCTCAGCCGTCTCTCCTGCTATCGTTGGTGCTGGCTGGGGTTATCCACCAGTTGTCTGTAGATTCAGTCCCACAACTGCTTCTGTTAATTATCGCCTAATGGGAATTATCATGGACGGCAATGCGACCCGTGGAAACACCACGGGCTACATCGACTTCTTCACTGACTATCAGTTCTCTATTACTATCAGCAATGGAAGCAATGCCGACTTCGTTTATGCCCCAGTCTTTACGACCGGGATATAACGGGGAATCTAGCCAACGTATTATAATGAGTGCCCTGTCCGGGATTTATGACGGGGTAAACTTCTTCTTCGTTATCGGGGTTAACCAGCCTGATGATACGATCGTCACTGTGGACTAGCAGTATTCCGCAAAAAATCCCCTGAGCATTGATAGCACAGGAGACTGCGAAAACTTCCCTGCCTTCAAGACAAGGATAATTCATTAGGGAGCCAGTGTGGGAGGAGTATCTTCGACTGATCCAGAGATACTCAATTCGACATCAGCCGTTACAAAGTCGGCAGCAGCACTGGAGATACTGGCATCAGCTAAGACAGCTTTGCCAAGGATGATTCTACCTCTAGAATAGTCGGCAGTGGGAGCCTCATATTCTAACATTGCCCAAACCGTTTCTTGGGTAGAAAAGGCATCGTGGCAAATCTTCAATCCGGGGTTTGAGTGATGGAGGAATCCGGGAGCCGCAATACTAGCTGAGATTTCAGTAGTCACGGTTTGTTTGAACCCACCAGTATTCAAAGTGGAGATGTCGGAGGTTGCAGCGGAGGCTGTATAGTCGGCTGAGGAACGATCAAAGATTTCAGGGGGAAACTGAGCAGCAGCAGCGAGAGCAATGGCAGATTCCGCAGGAGTTATAGTTAAAGAAGTAGCACCGCTTAGGGCGGTTTCTGTAAGCTTGACAACAACTTCTTTTCCATTAGCAGTCCTGAATAATAGCCAGTTACCTTTGTCGATTTGTTGGGTAATCCCCGACACTGCTAGAGACGTGGCAAGACGGGCAGCAGCAGTAGTGATTGAGACGGTAGCAATAGTAGTGGAAGGCTTTGTCTCTCCCAAGCATACTCGGATGATAGAACGCCAGCCCTGCCGGGGTACGTGCGAGGTGATTATTCCCATAAAAAGTTCTCCTTCGGTAATTTCTTCTATTTTCCCCAAGTTTATCGGCGGTCTAACTTGCCGACATAATCACGACCCCTATGGAGCCCCAGAACGGTACGAAACTCGTTCAGAATGGAAAGGTCTGGAGTCTCCCCGACAATCTTTCCTAGTCTGCCAATTGCCGCAGCCTGTGAAGCTAGGATTCCTGCAATCTTCTGTTTTTGATCATACAAAAGTACATCGACAGAAATCAGACCGAAGTTAGTAGAGCCCGACTCTTCAGCTAGGGTTATCTCCAGGGAGTCTAGCTTGGCAACTAGAGTCCTTACCTCTGCCATCACGAAGATTGAAGTGTCGGACAACAATCCCAATGTACTAGTTACTGGGGGAATCCTCTCAACACCCAAGTTGAGATGGGTACAAATCTGCCAAGCAAGCTCGTCAATCAACCCTTCCATCTAATTACTCCTTGAATTTTATTGACTATATCAATACCCATTGCTTGTATATATGGATTCGCAATGGAAGGCTCCAAGGTGAATTCCCCAGTCTTCCTCCCCCATTGAACGGTAGCCTTGGCATTCGGAGATACCGTGGCTGGCAAAGATAACGGTGAAACCAGATATCCAGAAACGGCTGTTACAAACGCATCCGAACCAGCTAAGGGGGTCAAGCCCTGCCCAGTCTTACCCTTGCCCTTCCTCCCCCCGCCACTAGCTTCAGAGAGTAGCGCAGTGATTATCAATGGCTCCTTGATAATCAGAGGATTGCCCTTGGTGTCGGAACCGCTACCAACCGAGTCAACGGAGAAGGTTAAGATGGCATTGGCAAAATTAGTAAAGGGGGAACGGGCTGGCATATTTTTAAGCTAAGCTATGTTTTCTATTTCTACAGCAGTGAACGAGCATTCAAAAAACCTTCCGGCAGCAGTCAACTCAGGAGGACTCAATAGAACAGAGAAGGCAGCGAAGTAGGCAACGAGTCCATTGGCAGTAGTCGGGGTGGTTCCCGGAGCTATTGCCCTAGTTGTCGGTGCAAGTTCAACGAATCTCTCTGTGCGGTCAACGAGTGTCATTCCTAATGGTTGTCGAAGCCGTCTCTTTCTGTCCTGGACTAAGAACATCCCCTTCAGTAGTTCAGCCTCAGTCTCTGTTAGAAGAGCCGTAACTTCCCATGAATACTTGGGGCGATGTAGAACTCCCCTAGCTGTCGCTGCCCCGACCACAGTGTATTCCACGCTAGTCGGTGCATTGATAATTTGGGCTCGAAGGCTGGTGATTAATCCTACCTTGAGTAGCCATGTATCTAAGCTCAATTCAATGGAGCGGGGCTCGGACATCTTTTTGTTTTATATTCCCCAGAACCGGAACTGGAGAGCCAAACAGAAGTACCACCCTTACCTTCCTTTGGCTCTCTTGTTTCTGAATCTGTGGGGGAATATAGGGAAGAGACATTAAGTAAAGAGGCAATCATGAATAGGCAAGAACTAATAGCTATTTCCCGACATCAGCAAAAAGCTCAATACCAACAGAGTGATACTGCTCAAAGGGCAGCTTCGATGAACCCAGCAGTCACAGGTGTCGCTGCTGGCATAGACTCAGCAACGGGTCGGCAAATCGTCAAGACATCAGACGGAGGAACTATCCAAGGGACTTCGATAGCGAAGTCTCCACTTAGTCCGGGTGCTGTTATTCCAGCGACATTATCAGGGTCAGCCGGAGTGGTTCTAGATTCTTTTTAACGTTTACCTTGACAAAGCTAGAAAAGCACAGTAGGATAGTGATAACAAGAAAACAAGTGACTCTTTACCCTTTCCGACCCCAGTGAACCTAAAAGCGGATAAAGAGGCTACTACATAACTTGACTAACTACTGGAGCTTCTCTAATGAAAACTAACACTGAATTTGTCCCTGAAGTCTGCGTTGATGCCGGAAACCGAGCTATCAAGTGGGCTAAGAGCAACGGAACCACCTACTGCATCCCTAGCTTCATCAAGCAGATTAAATCTTTTGAATCCATTCCCACCAAGCTAGACAGTCAATCTATCCTAATCCAAAGAGGCAGCACAGCCCACATCATCGGTAAGTCCGCCAGAATCAACGGCACTCCAGTTTATCAAGCAAGCAAGACCAAGTTAGCATCCCTGCTAGTCCTCACCGCTATCGAGCCAATCAAAGGTTCCTCGGTTCCCCTTCGTGTAGGTAAACTCAAAGTCTGTCTCCCCGATACCAGAGAAGCCGCAGCCGTCGCTGACCTTCAAGGATTAGTCGGTGAGCAAGAGTTCATCCGCAACGGTCAAAGCATCAAGTTAATCGTTGACGAGGTTGCAATCATCGAAGAAGGACAGGGCGAGTTTGCTTACTGCCAAACTCACGGAATGTTCGATTATCCTCAGAGACTCAACGGAGTTCTTTCTCTAGGTGGTGGAGACGTTCTAGGTCGCTTATTCGACACCGAAGGAAACGTTCTGAGAGATGCTGACATCCGGTTGCCCGGAACTTACAACTTAGCGAATGCTATTGCTTCTTACTTAGCCGTTGAACTAGGAACAAGCCCAGACCTCTCCCTGATTATGGACGGCATTGCAGACAACAGCTTCTTCTACGGTATGACCGGGATCAACTTCAATGCTGCCTATTCCGAATGCCGCTTAAGCTGGCTTACTTCGATTAAAGCAAAGATTAAAGAGAAGTGGGGAGCTTATGCTTCAGACCTCGGACAGATTGTGGTGACGGGCGGTTCTGCTCCTCTGGTCAGTGAGTTATACTCCGGCAACCCTAACGCTCGATATAAGGAAAGCCCCAATCCTCAGTTCATCGGAGTTCTAGGAATGCAATTAATCAAGGGGGAATAGATGGCTCGGAACCAATACCGGATTACTGTAAAATCCACTGATATTCCCCTCCTTGAGGAAATCTGCGATAGAACAGGGCTGGACTCTCAAAACGTTCTCTCCCTGTTCTTGAAAGGACACGCCCTAC
>Ga0335395_10000497_pt1 | contig 24480 bp, 22 predicted proteins | sample MAT02_FD_205744 | JGI IMG/M metagenome (GOLD analysis project Ga0335395, IMG submission 205744) | Freshwater microbial communities from Lake Fryxell liftoff mats and glacier meltwater in Antarctica - MAT-02 (spades assembly) (version 2) ...
AGGGACCCGGAAGCAGGCGTACCGAGGAACGCTGAGCAGAACGGGGAAGATTTGGGCCGGAGGGCCAGGTTTCGACAGGTGCGGGATGCTGTGTACGGCAGCGCCCGGATCAGACAGTGATAGTATGCAGCCGATCCGGCTGCCATATGAGGGAGTGGCAAGCAGCCTATGTCGTATCTGCAGCAGGATGGCATCAGCAAGAACAGGCTCAACGCGATCATCGCGGTTGGCCTCCTGCACGCCCTTTTGGCCTATGCGCTGATTTCAGGGCTTGCTGTGAAAGCCGTCAAGGTGATTACCGGGCCGCTAGAGGCAGTGAACATCGAAGAGGCGGCCCCTCCTCCTGAGGAGGCTCCGCCCCCGCCGCCCAAACTCGAAGATATTCCGCCCTATGTGCCACCGCCCGACGTGTTGATCGAAACGTCTGCGCCACCGCCGCTGACGATCTCCGCACAAAGCACCATCGCAACGCCCGAACCACCGCGGGTTGCGCCCCCGGCGCCTCCGGCTCCACCCGCGCCGCCGCCTGTCATCAAGGGCACAGCACCGGTGCCGGTTGCCAGAACCTTTGCGGTCTCGGAAGATGATTATCCGGACGCGTCACGCCGCGCCGGGGAAGAAGGCGTCACAGGCGTTCGCGTAACGATCGGCACGGACGGCCGTGTAAGCAACTGCACAATTGTCCGAGCCAGTGGCTTCCCGCGTCTCGACGAGCGCGCCTGCCAGATTGCCGAACGGCGTTGGCGCTTCAGACCTGCCACAGAAAATGGTCAGCCAGTAGAGGCCACGATCACCAGAAATTATCGCTGGCAACTCCAGGAGGGCCGGCGGTAAGCCGGGCTGACAAAAACGCAACCACTTGAATTCCAATCGATATATCAGCGCTTCAGTCAAAGGAAATTTATATGAACAGTGAGGTCGTCACCGAAAACCCATATGGCTTCTGGGCAGCACTAGAGCAGGGTGGACCCGTCGCCTGGGCGCTTTTCCTGATCCTGACCATCATGTCCATCGCGTCGTGGTACATCATTTTCACGAAAACGTTCGAGCAGCGCAAGATGCTGCGGGAAGTGCCTGATGTTGAAAAGAAGGTCTGGTCGGCACCCAGCCTCAAGGAAGGCGCCGGCAAGCTCGAGAAGAACTCAGCGTTCCGCCAGATTGCGGAAGATGGCCTTCGCTCCTTCGATCACCACGAAGGCAAGCTTACCGACGAAATCGACCAGCATGAATGGGTTTCGATGAGCCTGAACCGCTCAACTGGGCTCATCAGCTCCAAGCTTAGCTCCGGCCTCGCATTCCTTGCGTCCGTCGGTGCGACCGCGCCGTTCATCGGGCTGCTCGGAACCGTCATCGGGATCTACCGCGCCCTTGTGAACATCGGCATCGCCGGCCAGGCTTCGATCGACAAGGTTGCCGGCCCGGTCGGTGAAGCACTGATCATGACAGCCCTTGGTCTTGCCGTCGCCGTCCCGGCGGTGCTCGGCTACAACTTCCTCGCAGGCCGCAACAAGGCAATCATGGAAAAGCTGAACACCTTTGCAGCCGACGTCCATGGCTACCTTCTGTCGGGAGCGCGGATTGCACGCCCTGTTGCTGCTGCTCCAGCCGCCCCGGTCACCAAACCGGTCACCAACTGAACCAGCACCGACGTCTAGGTATCTGAAGGAATTATTGTATGGGCATCAGTGTCGGTGAACAGGAAGAAGGCGGCTTGATGGACGAGATCAACACCGTCCCTCTTATTGACATCATGTTGGTCCTTCTCATCATCTTCCTCATCACCGTTCCTGTCGTGATCCAGACGGTGCCTGTGGCATTGCCGCAGGTTGTCAATATCCCGACCGTGACCAAACCCGAGAATGTGCCCCTGTCGGTTGACACGAACTGCGACATCTTCTGGGGCCTCTCAAGGATGGAATCGACCGCAGCTCTCCGGGACCGAGGCGCTACCTATCTGTTGGCGGAAGTCGAACGGCAAAAGGCGGCAGGTGCGCTCATCGAACTCCCTGAGGTTCACATCCGGGGTGACGCAGACACGGAGTATCGCTGCATCGGTGGAGCAATCTTTGCGATGCAGCGCGCAGGCTACCAGAAGATCGGGTTCATCTCGGAGCCACCGGCCGGAACAGTCACTCGCCGCTAGGCCAGGAGCAAGATTAAGATGGGTATATCCGTAAAAGAGACGAGCCAGGACGAACAGCCGAAACGCGACATGAACGTCGTGCCGCTGATCGATGTGCTACTGGTTCTGATCATCATGTTCATCATCACCATCCCGATCCAGACACATGCGACCAAGCTGGATCTTCCGCCGCCAACCAACTTGCCGCAGGATATCAAGCCCGATTTCAATCAGATCAACATTGACTTCCTGAACACGATCTACTGGAACGATCAGGAAGTCACGCTTCAGCAGCTCGACGGCTATCTTCGCCAGATCGGTTCCATCGATGGCGCAGCCCAGCCGGAACTTCGGCTCAAGCCCGACCAGCTTGCGAGGTATGAAGTCGTCAACCAGGTGATGGCATCGGCACAGCGTGCCGGCATCTCGAAGATGGGCTTTGTGGGCAATGAAGCTTACGATTAGGATATGCGGCATGAATCCAGCAAAAGGGGGCGCGAGACATCTCGTGCCCCCTTTTGCTGAGGAGACCGTGAATTGCGATCGACATCGCTCGATCGTTCCCACTAGATAAAATTGGTCAATTTTGTACGCAGTGTAAAGAATCTTTGCACATATTCTGACCTACGCAGAAGAAGCTTTCTTTATCCATATGATTTGATTGATATAAGCTGTCTACCCAAACTTGGCATGATGTTTGCCGCCATTGTCCTGACCTTTTTGGTCAACCGAACAGTGGGGACAGGAATCATGAAACCAGCATGGATGATAGCCGGCCTTATAGCCGCCGTTGCAGCACCGTCAGCCGCCGCCGTTCTCGTTGCAGACACAGGCTGGCAGGATGACGAACTCTCCGTGGCAGGTGAGCCCACCGATAAATCGGTCTGGACTTTCACCGTCAGCCGGAGCTCGATCCTGAGCGTCACCGACGCTTTCAACGACGGCGACATTTTCATCCTTTCGGGCGACATCAATGCCGTGACCAGCTTCTATGCAGGTAATGTTACGGACATTCAGGCAGCCGGCTCTTTCGGACCAGCTTGGCTTAACGCAGCCTACAGCAAAGTCGCCGTGAACGTCGGTCCGGGAACCTACAGCTTCTCGATCACCGGCCTTGGCGAAGGCGGCATTCCAGCCGGCCTGGGTGTCCGTCTCGACATGGCCGCCATCCCGGAGCCCGCCACATGGGCCATGCTGATCGTGGGTTTCGGCCTCGTGGGCGCTGCTGCACGTCGCCGCACCGCATCGGTCGCCAACGTCACAGCCTGATCGGAAAAGCGTAACAGGAAAGGGCGCTCCCGAAAGGGGCGCCTTTTTCGTCTCAGGAATCCTCGAACTGCAGCCGCGCCAGCCGGGCATAAAGGCCGTCACGCGCTACCAGTTCGGCATGGCGGCCCTGTTCGACGATCCGCCCTTCTTCCATCACCACAATCCGGTCGGCGTCCCGCACCGTCGCCAGCCGGTGCGCGATCACCAGGCTTGTGCGGTTGCGCATAAGCCGCTCGAGCGCATCTTGCACCAGTCGCTCACTTTCGGCGTCCAGCGCAGAGGTGGCTTCGTCCAGCAACAGGATTGGCGCATCTTTCAGCAGCGCTCGGGCAATCGCGAGCCGCTGCCGCTGCCCGCCCGAAAGGCGCGATCCGCCCTCCCCCATGTCACTGTCCAGCCCCTGCGGTAGCGCGCGAAGGAAATCCGCCGCATTGGCCGCTTCCGCCGCCGCCCACACATCGGCCTCGGTCGCATCGGCACGACCATAGAGAATGTTGGACCGTGCGGTAGCAGCGAAAATCACAGCCTCCTGCGGTACGATCGCAATCCGCGCCCGCACTGCTGCGGGGTCGGCGTTTCGCAGATCCACGCCATCCATCATGATCGCGCCGGTTTCGGGATCATAAAAGCGCTGGACCATCTGGAACAAGGTCGATTTGCCCGCGCCCGATGGCCCGACAATCGCGACCCGCTCGCCGGCCGCAATATCCAGGTTGAAATCGCGTATTGCGGGCAAGTCGGGGCGGCTTGGGTAGCGGAAGCCCACTCCGGCAAAGGAAAGCCGGCCCTCGGCCGGCACAGGCAAAGCGATCGGACGATCAGGTGCCACTATGCCGGGCGTTTCCGCCAGCAAGTCACGGATGCGCGCCGATGCCCCGGCCGCCCGCATGAAATCGCCATAGACTTCAGTCAGTGCCCCGAACGCGCCAGCGACAATGGCCGCCGCCAGCACAAAGGCCGTGATGGTCCCGCCCGTCATTGTGCCGGCAATCACATCGCGTGCGCCCTCCCACAGAACCAGCGTGATCGCGCCGAAGATCATGGTGATCACAATCGCCGTCATGAACGCGCGCACCACAATTCGTCGCCGCGCCGCCACGAACGCCTCTTGCGCAGCGACCGAGAATCGCTTCGCTTCCCGCTCCTCCGCCCCGAATGCCTGCACCACCTTGATGGCGCGCAACACCTCCGACACCATGGAACCGACATCAGCCACCCGGTCCTGGCTGACGCGGGAAAGCGCCCGCACCTTCCGGCCCATGAACACGATGGGCAGGATCACCAGTGGGATGACGACCAGCATCAGCCCCGTGAGCTTGGGAGAGAGATAGAAAAGATAGGCAACGCCACCAAAACCCATGAAGATATTTCGCAACGCGATCGAAGCGGACGAAGCGACCACCTGTTCAAGGATGCTCGTGTCCGCCGTCAGCCGGGATGCGATTTCCGATGGGCGGTTAAGCTCGAAAAAGCCGGTATCCAGTTGCAACAGGTGGGACTGCACCTCTTGCCGCAGATCAGCGACAACACGTTCACCAAGCCAGCTGACATAATAAAAACGAACCGCTGTCGCCAGCCCCATTACCAGCACGATGGCCAGCAGCCACCAGAAGTACGGGGCAATATCGGCGCTGTCGCCGGCGCCGAAACCCTTGTCCACCACCTGCTTGAAACCCTGCGGAATGGCCAGCGTCGCGCCTGCCGCAACCATCAGCGCAATCAGCGCAGCAGACAGATGGCCGGGATAGGCGTGCGCATATCCCCACAACAGCGCCAGGTTGGAAAGCTTGCGCGCAGCCGGCGGGTCCACGGGCTTCGCATCGAGCTGTGCATCGTTGGGCGGAGGAGCCATGGGCTGGGGGGGCGCGTTCACAGGCATCAGATAGGCGCTTGCGGCGCGCACCTCAATCATGCTTCGTTGCCACGTCATGCTACGGCACATTGCGGGCAGACGATGACACGAAAGGACCGCAGCGCATGGGCGTGACCGAAATCATCGCGATGGCTGCAAGCTTCAGCCTGCTGGCCGGGTGGCGCCTCTATGCCGCAGTCCTCGTTGCCGGACTTGCGATGCGATTCGACATCCTGCCCCTTCCCGAACAACTAGACAGCCTCGCCGTGCTGGAAAACCCCTGGATCATCGGTGCCGCCGCCGTTGGCGCCGTTGCCGAATTCCTTGCCGACAAGGTGCCCTGGGTCGACAGCGCATGGGACGCTATCCACACCTTGGTCAGGCCGCTGGGCGGCGCCCTGCTGGCGCTGGCCATCGTCGATCCGGGCGAACCTGTCTGGCAGGTTGTCACGCTGCTGCTTGGCGGCGGATCGGCGTTGTTGTCGCATGGTGCAAAGGCGTCCGCGCGCGCCGCCGTCAACATGAGCCCGGAACCGGTTTCCAACGTCGTCATGTCCAGCGCAGAGGATGTCGCAACCACAAGCGCACTCCTCATTGCGCTCGCCAACCCGGTGGTCGCGCTCATCATCGTGCTGCTCCTGCTCGCGCTGACGGTCGGCGTGTTCCTCGCCTTGCGCCGTTTCATGAAAGATGTCGGGGCCGTTTTCACCCCCCATGGAAACGCGCCCGGCGAGAAAGAGCCGCCGCCCGGCTGACATCCCCGCCTCGTCCCGCTAGAGCAGGTACATGCCAACCCTGTTCGACAAACTGTTCGATGCGCACAAGGTGGTCGATCTGGGTGGCGGCACCGCCCTTGTCGCGATAGACCGGGTGATGCTGCACGAACGAACCGGGGCTGCGGCGCTGAACAGCCTCGCAACCGCCGGACGGTCCATCGTCAATCCGGCCCATGTCTTTGCCGTGATGGACCATATCGTCGACACGGTCCCGGGCCGCGGCGATGCAACCCGCATGCCGGGCGGCAGCGCTTTCATCACCGAAACGCGCGCGGCGGCGCACAAGGCGGGCATCACGCTTTTCGACGTTACCGACAGGGACCAGGGTATCACCCACGTGATCTCGCCCGAACTCGGGATCGTGCTTCCGGGCCTGACACTCGTCGCACCAGATAGCCACACCTGCACCCAAGGCGCAGTCGGCGCGCTGGCCTGGGGCATCGGGTCTTCGGAAGCGGAGCATGCAATGGCAACGGGGACGCTCAGGGTCCAGCGGCCGAAAACCATGCGAATCCGCGTGTCAGGAAGGCTGCGCGAAGGCGTAACAGCCAAGGACCTCGCGTTGCACATCATCGCTGCCCATGGCGCAGCGGGCGGCGCGGGCCATGCGGTCGAATACGCCGGCGAAGGCGTCTCGGCCCTCCCGATGGAAGCCCGTTTCACCTTGTGCAACATGGCAACCGAGTTCGGCGCGTTTACAGCCCTGATCGCACCAGACGACGAGACATTCCGCTATCTCAAAGGCCGCCGCTTTGCCCCGGCAGACTGGGCAAGTGCCCTTGCCGCCTGGCAAAACCTGCACTCGGATCCGGACGCCCATTTCAACGCGGACATCATAATCGACGGAACCGCAGTTCGCCCGATGGTAAGCTGGGGCACAAGCCCGGCCCAGAGCCTCCCCATCGACGCCGAAGTGCCGGGCGATGAAGCGGGAGCCCGCGCACGGGCGTATATGGGCCTGATAGCCGGCCAGCCACTGCAGGGCCTGCCGATCGATGCTGCCTTCATCGGAAGCTGCACCAACAGCCGGCTTTCGGATCTTCAGCGCGTGGCCGCCATCGTGAAAGGGCGGCACGTCGCACCCGGTGTACAAGCGATCATCGTGCCCGGAAGCATGGGTGTGAAACGCGCGGCAGAGGCCGAGGGGCTAGATCGCATCTTCACGAATGCCGGGTTCGAATGGCGCGAATCCGGCTGTTCCATGTGCTTCTTTGCCGGCGGCGAGAGTTTTGGGCCTGGCGAACGTGTCGTCTCGTCCACGAACCGAAACTTCGAAAGCCGCCAGGGCCCCGGCACACGCACCCACATTGCCAGCCCGGAAACCGTCGCCGCCAGCGCTATCGCTGGCTGCATCGCAGATCCCGGCCGTTATACCGAACCGCAGACCGATGCCTGAGCCACTCGTTCGCTTCACCGCCGTTGCAGCCCCCCTGCTGGTCGATAATATCGATACCGATGTCATCATCCCTTCGCGTGAAATAAAGACGACGGGAAAGATCGGGCTTGCCCAGGGCCTGTTTGCCAACTGGCGCTATCTGCCGGGCACACGCAATCCGAACCCTGATTTCATCTTGAACCAGCCGGGGTTCGAAACGGCGCAGGTGCTGCTTACAGGCGCCAACGTTGGATGCGGCTCCAGCCGCGAACATGCAGCCTGGGCACTTGCCGAATGGGGCATCCGCGCCGTCGTCGCGCCCAGCTTCAATCCGATCTTCTTCGGAAACTGCGTGCGCAACGGCATAGCCCCGGTCCAACTGCCCGCCGCCCGGATTGCAACGCTCACGAACCCGGTCACCCTCGATCTAGAAGCCCTGACGCTGAACGGCCACACCTTCACGCTGGCCGAGGAAGCCCGCCAGATGCTTCTGGAAGGGCTCGACCCCATCGCACTCACACTGAAGCATGCGGACTGCATTGCCGCCTGGCAGACAGCAGACCGCGTTGCCCGCCCATGGGCCTGGTTGCCGGGCTGAAGCCTATTTTGCGACCGGAACCGCCTTGAACGCCTCACGACGGGGGCCAAGATAGCCGAACAGATAAGCGCCAACTTTGCGCATCTGAATCTCTTCCGATCCCTCGGTGATCCGGTAACGACGGTGGTGCCGATAGATATGCTCGAAAGGCTTGTGCCTGGAATAGCCGATTCCGCCATGCACCTGCATCGCCCGGTCTGCGGCTTCGCACACCAGCCGGTTCGCCCAATAATTGCACATGGAGATCTTGTCCGAAAGCTGGTGCTCGATTGCCTCGTGCGGAATCTGGTCCATGTCCCAGGCGGTCTTGTATATCAGCAGGCGCAGCATCTCGCATTGCGTGGCAAGCTCCACCAGCGGGAACTGGATTGCCTGATTGTCTGAAAGCGCCTTGCCGAACGGCTTGCGCTGTCGGGCGTAGCGCACGCTTTCTTCCACGCAGTAACTGGCAGCACCCAGCGAAGAAGCCGCCTGCCGGATGCGGTTCTGGTGCACGAAGCTCTGCGCCAGCGCCAGGCCACCGTCCGGTGGGCCAAGCAGCGCCGAATCCGGCACCCACACGTTGGTGAAGCTCACGCGCGGGTGGTCCGTGGGCATGTTGAAGGTCCACAGATACTCCTCGATCTTCAGGCCGGGCGTTTGGGTGGGAACCAGCAGGCACGATATGCCGCGCGCAGCACCGTCCACACCGGACGTGCGGCAGAAGGTGGCGCAGTGCGTCGCGACATGCATGCCCGTCGTCCACATCTTCTCGCCGTTGATCAGCCACCCGTCCACGCCGTCGCGAGTCTCGCGCACGGCGCGCGTTTCCATGTGCGTCGCATCCGATCCATGGTCGGGCTCCGTCAGGCCGAAGGCAACGATCCGCTTTCGCGCAAATCCGCCCCGGATGAACTCGTCTTTCTGAGCGTCGGTGCCGAAGGTTTCGAACATGGCGACAAAGGGGAAGTTTCCCACAATAGAATGTTCGTTCTGCAAATCATTGTGAAGGCCGAGGCCCTTGGCTGCAAAGCGGTCGCGGATCACCGCCATCCACAGGTTGGACCCATCCTTCCCGCCATATGCCTTCGGAGCCGAAAAACGCCAGTGACCGGCCTTGTCGGCGCGCAGGCTGGCCTCGCGCAAAAGCTGCTCCCATTCGTGGCGTGGCAGGCCGCCGGCCTCGAAATCCGTTCGCGCCCATTCCCGGCGATGATCGAAGAATCGCGCATTGTCGTCTGCCGCCTGCAATGGCGCAATTTCGGCCTCGATAAAGGCATCAAGCTCGGCCAGATAGGCAATCAGGTCCTGGGGCAGTGCGAAATCCATGGTCCGTCTCCTGTCGAGCGGCCGATCTTCATGCTCCACGAGATCGGACCATCCTCTCGGGCCATGTTGCGGCAATACCAGCCTCAGGCCACCCGCGCATTTGGGGAGCGCACGACGACCATGGCCGCAAAACCGATCATGAGGAACAACACCGCGATCCCGATGCCGGGGCGCACGCTACCCGTCGTCGCGGCAATCACGCCGACAAGGAAAGGGCCCACAAACGCCGTCGCCTTGCCGACAAAGGCGTAGAGCCCGAAGAAGGCGGCCACCTTTCCAGCGGGCGCCAGCAGGGCCATCAGTGCGCGCATGCCGGAAAGCGCAAAGGCCGCCCCCACCGCAATGATCGCGCCAGACCCCAGAAAACCCCATTCCTGCGGCGTGGAAAGCGGAGCACCCAGCGACACGCCGGTGGAGATCCCGAACAGCCGCGCCTCATCCGTCAGCAGCACCGAAGCAGCCCCGAAGGCCAGAAGGGCAATGCCCCACAGGATCAGCAACCGCGACCCGATGATCCGGTCCAGCCAACCACCCAGAAATCCGCCGATCGCGCCGAACACGGTAATGATGATGCCAAAGATGGCCAGGCTGTCCGCTTTCCAGCCGAACGATACCGCGGCCAGCACAGCCCCGAAGCCGAACACAATGGCCATTCCATCAGCCGAGATCATGCGGCTGATGAGAAAGAACCGCATGTTACGGTCGGCCCATGCCTCTTTCAGCGTTGCGCGCAGATCCCGCAGTCCGCCGCGAACAGACACGTCCCGCGCAACGCCGGTTTCGCGTGCAACCAACAAAAACGGCACGATGAACAGTGCCACGGCCACCGCCGCAATCGGGCCGGCCAGCCGGTCTACGGCATTGGGCACATCGGCCAGAAATGCAGGCGGATTGCGCCCGACCGCGATTATGATGAGCAGCACGGCGATACCGGCAAGCTGCGAAAATCCGAACGCAATGCCAGACAGCATCCCATAGCGACGCGGATTTGCAACTCCGGGCAGGAACGCATTGGCAAACTGGTTCATCAGCTCAACCGAAACGCCGGCCACGAACACCACGATCAGCACCAGCCACAGCGATACGTCGGGCGTGGCGAACCACAGGCTGGCGGCAAACAGGGCCGTAACGATGCTTACGGCGGCAAGCCAGGGTTTCAACCGGGATCCTGAATCCGCGATGGATCCCAGAACGGGTGCCAATACCGCAATTGCCAGCCCCACGGCACCAAGCGCGAACGCCCACAGGCTCGCGCCCTCAGCCTGGCTGCTGGCTAGCGTCGCAGCAAAATAGGGCGCAAAAACATAGCGCTGAACAAGGTTGAAATAGGGCTCGTTCGCCGCTTCCGTCATGGTCCACGCGGCTTCCTGCCCCGAAAGCCTCCCATCGTCGGCTGGCCGTGATCCGGCTTTCAAGGCACCCATGGCAGCAGATCGAGATCGACGTTGCCGCCTGTCAGGATGATCCCGACAGTCTTGCCTCGAGCTTCCCACTGCCCCTCCATGATTGCAGCCAGCGGAACAGTGCAGCTCGGCTCGACGATGATTTTCATCCGCGTCCAGATGAGCCGCATCGCCGCCACGATCGCGTCTTCGGAAACGGTCACCACATCTGAAACCAGCGCCTGCATCACACCGAAGGTCATGTCGCTCATCGCCGTCGTCAGCCCATCGGCTACTGTCGTTGCCGGCAACACTTGCGGCTGCAAAACCCCGTCACGAAAGCCTCTCGCTGCGTCATCCGCAGCCATGGGCTCTGCGGCCACCACCAACGTCCCGGGTGCCAGCGCATCTGTTGCAATAGCAGTGCCGGCAAGCAGTCCGCCCCCGCCCACCGGGCACAGGATCGCATCAAGCTCCACACCCGCATCCTCGATCAACTCGATTGCGCAAGTGCCCTGCCCGGCCACCACCGCAGCGCTGTCGAACGGAGGGACCATCGTTCCCCCCGTTTGCGCTACCAGACTGTCGGCCAAGGCCAGCTGCGCAGCCAGCGTCGGCTCGCATTCGATGATGATGCCGCCATAGCCTTCAACGGCGGCCTTCTTGGACGCAGACGCGGTGCGCGGCATCACCACATGGGCCGCAATGCCCCGGGTTCGCGCCGCAAGCGCAAGAGCGGCTGCATGGTTGCCGCTGCTGTGGGTCACAACCCCCCGCGCCGCAACGTCATCCGGTAGGGCAAGAACGGCATTAAAGGCCCCGCGCGCCTTGAAAGCGCCGGCCTTCTGGAAATTCTCGCACTTGAACAGCAGCCGGCCGCCGACAAGCGCGTCGATCACCCCGCACGATAGAACCGGCGTCCGGTGCACATGCAGCGCTATGCGCGCATGTGCGATACGGATGTCGGCAAATGTCGGGGGGCGTATCATGCCAGCCATCCTTGCGGTCCTGAAAGCCTCTGGTCAACGGACACCCGAACCAGCCTCCCGGGTGCTCCACATCCAAAAATGCTGTCTGCCAACCGAGACCCTGCGTACCGACCGATTGCACCGGTGGCCCAGGATCTTCCGGTGGCTGGGGTGCCAGGATTCGAACCTGGGATGGCGGTACCAAAAACCGCTGCCTTACCGCTTGGCTACACCCCAATTCCGGTGCGTTGCGGGCTCGACACCCTGCAAGAGGCGCGTCGATAGCTTGAAGACAGTGGTGCCACAAGCCCTTTTGACGAATGAACCCCCTACAGCACTAGCCAGTTCAAGCAAGCCCGCGCCCTAGTATATCAGGGCACAGCCACTGCGAACTTCGTATCAGGCCGTGCGCGTGCGTGCCGGGCTCGTCGCCACCCGCAGCAAAGCGAGATACCCCAGCAAGGTAACGCCCAGCCAGATAAGCGCCGTTCCGGGTATCAGGATCGCAGCCAAATTGGGTATCGCAACCAATGCCAACACCCAGGGAAGCGGCGCAGGCCACCCCCAGCGGGTGAACAGATAATGGTGCAGATGGTCCCTCCCCGGGGTAAACGGGCTCTTCCGGCGCACAAGCCGGTGCACGATCAGACGGAGTGTGTCGAACACCGGCACCGCGAAAATCAAGGCGATGTCATCAGCGCGCATGTCCGCGAAACCATGGTTCCATGTGTAGATCGCAAGCAATCCGAACATGGCCGAAAGCCCATAGCTGCCGCCATCGCCCAGAAACAGCTTTCCGCGCATGTTGAACAGGAACAGCACCGCCAAAGCACCGGCGATACCGGCGATCAGCGGCTTCATGGCGTCGGGAAGGCGAGCGAACAGGATGAACGACCAGATCAGGGCCTGTCCTATCACCAGCCCGTTCTTGCCGTCCGCCATGTTCACGGCGTTCAAAAAACCCACAAAGCACAGCAATGTGAAGCCGATGCCAACAAGGCCGGTCATCAACACAAGCTCGGTCTGGCCGGAAAACAGCAGGAAGCTGACTGCAAAGTCTGGAACCTGGGAGATCGCGGCCATCAGCACCGCCGAGGCCAGCGCAAGCCGTGTCGACGCCGACAAGGTCAGCTTGTCGTCCATCGTTCCCACCAGGAACATTCCCGTCACAGTCGAAAGAAACCAGGGCAGCACGGCTGACGGAATATCGTCGCCCGCCGTCATCAACAGGAACAACGTGCCCACGATCGCCGCCAGAGCCAACGCAAGCCCCCCGACGATCGGCGTGGCCACAGCGTGACGCTTTCGCCCACCTTCGATGTCGGGCTCATCCATAAGGCCAAGCGCTCTGCCCAGCGGGAGCGCAAAATGGCCGACAACGAACGCGATCAGAGCCCCGACAAGACCCATGATGATCACTGGCAACAGCATCAGTTCGTTGCCAGCACCGCCACAGTTGCAACAGATGTCGCCAGCTGGGCGATGATCGTGGTGATGTCACGGAACACCGACAGGCGGTACAGCGGGTCGATGTTCTTCGGAACGATGATGGTGCTGCCAGGTGGCGGCGTGGCGCCGCTACCGCCGCCCCAGCCACCGGACTTCACGGGCTGTGCCGTGCCGTTGGGCAGCACCATGAACACGCGGTTGTCATCGGCTGTCGATAAAGGGCCACCCGCTTCGCGAATATAGCTGCCGGCCGGCTTCCCCGCCACGAACTGCAAGGCGCCCGGATTGTTCACATCCCCCAGCGCAAGAACGAAGTTGGGGCGCTTTGGAACGAAGATGCTGTCACCCGGCTCCAGAATTGTGTCGAGGTCGGGCCGAAGGTCCAGCACGCGCGGGTCTGCCTCCACCACCATCCGGCCCGGTGCTTCGGCCTGCGCCAACGTCTGGATGAGGGCTGCCGCGCCCGTAATCCCGTCCGAGCTTGTCTCGGTGGAGCGCGCCGCAATTGCCAGAAGGCTGTTGTTCAGTTCGCGCGCAGTTCGCCGGAACCCTTCTTCCTGGCTTTCCTTTACACTGCGGCGGGTGAACACGGTTCCGTAAGGATAGGCATAGCTGGTCATCCCGCCAGCGCGCGCCAAAAGCTCCGAAAGTTTCTCGCCCTTGCGGATTGCATAGAGGCCGGGCCTTGCGACTTCGCCAGATAGCAGGATGCCCGAACCCTCGAACATCGGCTGCTGGGCGTTGAAGCGAATATCATCCCCCGCACCAAGCTCCGTCAACGACAGGATGCTTCCGGTCGTATCGGCCTGGAGCCGTTCGGATGGACCGGCCTGCACGCGGTTGATATCCAGCACGAGGTCACTTGCGCCCGCCACCAGGCCTTCGGCAACCATAGCCAGGTCCCGTGCGGAGACGCGTCCGCCCACCGGATAGGCGCCAGGGCGCCGAACCGCGCCGCCAACGCTGATCGAATGTTCCAGAAGAACGGGCAGAAGGTCCGGCTCCTGTTGGAACACGCTTGGGCACATCGGATCCTCGCGGTCGCTCTTGTCTTCAAGCTCCCGCCGCTCCGTGTTGGCGGCCGCGTCCCGCGTACCGCCCTGCCCCAATTCGGCCCCGACCGACCCCAGCTTTGCGCCGCGATCGGTAACCACAACAAAGTTCCCCCGCGTTACAGCGTTGAACCGGTTGGCCTCCGTATCCTTCACCAGCGCCGCAAGCCGCTCGAGCGGCACGCAATCTTCCAGCGGGTTGGGTTGGCCCAGCACGATCTGTCGAACATTGGGGCTGTTCAGAAAATCGACGTCCATGCGTGAAAAAATGAACAATCGGTCCTCGCTTTGCAGCGCCATGGATGGGCGTTCGCGCAATTCGCGCGCAAGATTGACAAGCTCGAACACCCGCGAACCGGTCATCGGATCACGCCGCACAAGGATGGCCGCCATCCGGTAGGAATCAGGCCTCAGATCTTCCGGCGTGCCGACCAGTTCGGCGACCGTACCAGCCGCCACCAGAGGGCGGGAGCCCGGATTGTCGACATGGCCAGCAAGCTGCACCCTGCCCACTGCGCCGCCCGGCGAACCGCCAACGACCTGAACGGCATCTCCGGAGGCAACGGCGCTGGAGGCAGACGGCGCCCGGACAAAGGACTCAGTCCCGTCCGATCCAATCCGGCTGATGACGACTTGTGCCCCCCGCTGCCGTATTGCCCCGCCCGCAAAGGCCACGACCGACCCGACCGAGGCACCGCCGCGAAGTTCATAGATGCCCGGGCGCGCGACGGCCCCGGTAACTGCCACCGTGGGGCCAACGACCGGAACGATCACGCGGTCCCCATCCCGCAGCCGAACGGAGGAGGGGACACCGATTCCGAGCAAGCCATAGAGATCAACCGACACGGTGCCTCCGCCGGCTCGGACAACGCGCACCTGCCGCAGAGACCCGGATCGGCGGACACCCCCGGCAAAGGCGAGGGCCGTGCCGATGTCTGAAACCGATGTCATGCTGAACTGGCCGGGGCGCGCTACTTCGCCGCCGACGAACACGCTGATCGAGCGGACTTCACCCACGGAAACATATACTTCTGTTGCCAGCAACGTCCGCCGGGTTTCGGCTGCAAGCTCCGCGCGAACACTGCCGAGCGACCTTCCCGCCGCCTGGATTGGTCGAAGATCGCCAACCACGATTCTGCCGTCGCGATCGACACGCACAGTGTTGGTGCGGTTGTTGGCCCCCCGGAAGCTGATCTGGATTTCGTCTCCGATCCCCAGCACATAGTCGTCTCCGATTGCCCCGGTCCGAACCCCGGTCGGCGCCGGAGCCGACTGGAAGAAGTCATAGCCGAACTGCCGAAGCTCCGGCTCGCCCAGACGACGTCGATAGTCCTTTTCGATTTCGGAGGGTTCATACAGTTCACGAAGCTGCTTTCGCGCTTCGGCACGGCGCACTTCCTGTTCCTCGATTGTGTCGATCCGCGCACCGGGAGCGGCAAAGGGCTGCTGCGCTGCTTCACCGTTGCGAACCTGCGGCAAGGGCTGGCTTGTCACCGATCCCTGGCCCGCCCCAAGCTGTCCCTGGATACTCTCCAGTACACGAGGATCGATGGTCTGTGCACGGGAGACATCGCCAAGTGCAAAGGACCCCCCGAGCACCATGGCCGCTACCGCTAACCAGCGGCTGCCGAATCCCGACGCTCGCGCCAAATTGCACCTCCCAGAATGTGTGCGCCCGTTTAGGAAGAGGGCACGGTTCGGTCAACAGGACCGAACGTGCGACCTTGGCACAAAAAGGCGAGTGAAAGCCCAGAAAATCTTCCGCTGCCCCATGTTGGTCCATCCAGACCAATTCGCAGTATCAGCGTGCTGCCGACGGTACCGGGATATCGGCACCGGACCAGAAGTCCGGGCCCGCGATTCCAGGCCTTAATTTCGGGACGTCAGATCCGGGCGGTCAACAGTGCAGTCTGTTGCCGCGCCGCACGGTCTGCAGCCACCATCGAGGGGCCATCCGACAGCGCCTGACCGGCCTGGAAGAACCCGCGCTCCTGAAGCGAAGGCACCATCAGAAACATGGCGACAAGCATCGCAAGGACGGCAAATTTCCGGGCAATGGACGCCGTCTGGAAATCCGCTGTCGCCGGTGCATTGGCATGCGACACTTCGGTGCCACATGGGACATCGAAACCCGTCGGCAATTTATACCCGTAGGAGGCACCGAAGCCCGGAGAAAGGTCAAAGCTCGGAGACAGATGAAAGCCCCGAGACAGTTCAAAGCCCGGAGACCGCTCAAAAGATGCTGGGTCAGGTCTGGCAGTCATTGTCCGGTCAACTCTTCTTCCGTCCGGGATTTCCCCGAGTTAATCCTTAGCAACAAACCGTTGGCAATACACCTGAAACGGCAGCCAGAAGGACAGCTTGCGCCACAATTTCCGTCACGCCCAATAGCCGTTCTATCCTGTGCAAGACAGGCAGGAATCGCCACTATCAAGGGTTTCGTCGTGGTTAATGGCCAGTTCGCCGCGCTGCAACAATCTGGTAACAGCGATCCACTCAGCTGTTCGCGCGCCCTCCGCGGACGAGCGCTGCATAGTCCGCCATCAACTGCCGGGTCAGGTCACCGACTTCGAAATTCCATGGGCCGATGTTGCCAACCGGCGTCACTTCGGCCGCGCTACCGGTCAGGAAACACTGCTCGAAACTTTCCAGTTCTTCCGGCCAGATCACCCGCTCGACCACCTTCACGCCGCGCTTTTCGGCAAGCCGCATGACAGAGCGCCGCGTGATACCATCGAGGAAGCAATCTGGGGTTGGCGTATGGAGGGTTCCATCCTTCACGAAAAACACGTTGGCGCCCGTCGCTTCGGCAATCTGCCCACGCCAGTCGAGCATCATGGCGTCGTCATACCCATGATCCGAAGCATGGTGCTTCGAAAGCGTGCATATCATGTACAGTCCGGCTGCCTTCGACGCCGTGGGCGCCGTGTATGGTGCAGGCCGCCGCCAAGGCGCAATCTCCAGTTTCAGGCCATTTGCCAGCGCTTCGGCACCGAAATAGGCACCCCACTCCCAGCAGGCGACACCCAGGTGAATCCTGGCCTTTTGCGCGGCCACGCCCATCTGCTCGCTTCCGCGCCACGCAATCGGCCGCATATACGCATCGCGAAGCCCACTGGCCGCCAACGTATCGCGCGAAGCCTGGTCGATCTGCTCGCGCGTCCACGGAATCGTGAAACCCAGGATCTGCGCCGACCGGATCAGCCGTTCGCTATGCTCCGACAACGCGTAGATTTCGCCATTGTAAGCACGCTGCCCCTCGAAAACCGAACTGGCGTAATGCATTGCGTGTGTCAGCATATGCACATTGGCATCGCGCCAGGGCACGAGCTTTCCATCCAGCCAGATAAATCCATCCCGATCGTCGAAGGTCTGATCGCCCATGATTGCCTCTTTCGTATAGCTTGCGGCGGCTAGCATGTTGGGGCAAAGTAGGTCAACATGATTGACGCATCTGCCCCTTCCCTCGCGCCGCCGCTGACGCCGTCACGCGCGTCGCCACTGTTCCTGCGCGAGCCCGAAATACGGCGCGGGATCGAACTGCTCTATTTCGGCTATGCCAGCATGATTCGCGGCGCGGATTCGATCCTGGAGGGCGAAGGCCTCGGTCGCGCCCACCATCGCGCCCTGTATTTCATAGCCCGCCAGCCGGGCCTTGCCGTATCCGATCTGCTGAGATTGCTGGCCATCACCAAGCAATCCCTGTCGCGCGTACTGGCTGACCTGATGCGCATGCAGCTGGTCGAGCAAACAGTCGGCACGCTCGATCGCCGGCAACGGCTCCTCCGGCTGACAGGCGCCGGCAAGGCGATGGAAGCCCAACTTTTCGAGGCGCTGCGGGAACGCGTGGCAAGCGCCTATGCGGCAGCCGGCCAGCAAGCCGTCAGCGGCTTCTGGGCCGTTCTGGCCGGCCTTATCCCGCCGACGGATCGGGCGATGATCGAGGAGCTGGATCGTCACGCCCGGATCGTGAACCAAACCCAGGCAACCGATCGAAAAACGATCCCAGCCCAGGCAGACCCAGAAGTTCGGGACTGACGCCCTCCGTCTCCGCACGTTCTGCGCGCGCCAAAAGCTGGTCCAGTTCCGCCATGGTCGCAGCCATGTCGGCGCTGTCATCTGTCCGCCAGGTTGCAAAAGCCTTCGCAACAAGCGCTCCAAGCGCCGCCAGTCGCAACGCACCCTTGATCCCGTCAACGGAAATGCCGGCCGCCCCCCCGAGCCTGCGAATCCCCGGGCGTGCACGCGCCAGAACAAGCGCCGCAAGACCGGGATCGCGGCTGTCCCACAAGGTCAGCACAGCCGTCCTGTGCTCTTGCAACAGATCGAACCCCCGCATTAAACCGTCGAACAGACGCTCCCGCGCAGGCCCTGCGCCCGCTGCTCCCTTGGCGGTTTCGGCAGCAATCCTGTCCTGAAAGGCTGTGACCGCGTCGAACTTGTCCCCGACAAGCGATATCAGCGTTTCAGCGCTCATGCCGGATTCGGCGGCCGCAACATCAACGGAAACGTCGCGCCAGCCATGCGCCGCAATGGCGCGAAGCCAGGCAGATACGGCGGCGTCATGGGAAGCACTCAGGGTCATCATGATCAGTTCACCCGCAAAGGATCGCGCAAAATCGGTGTTTCAGCGCTGGCTTCAGCCGCTGCAGCAAGCGCGCGCGATCGTTCCGCTGCGGCCCGCACCGTCGCACGCAGCAGGCTGGAAAGCGCGCCATCGCCATCGAGGATATCCAGCCCCGCCTGTGTGGTGCCGTTCGGGCTTGTCACCTGCTGCCGAAGCTCGGCGGGGCTCGCGGCAGATGTCGCCGCCAGCTCGGCGGCGCCGGTCACTGTTTCCAGCGCCAGCCAGGCAGCGGTTTCCGGGTCAAGGCCAGCAGCCTCCCCCGCACCGGCAAGTGCCTCGATAAATCGGAACAGATAGGCCGGCCCGGATCCAGAGAGCCCTGTCACGGCGTCAAAACGGCTTTCATCGTCAAGCCATACGGCCGACCCCGTTGCAGCCATCAGCCAGTCAATGGCAGCGCGGTCGGCATCGGAACCGTGATCATCAACTGCACCAGCGGCGAACATGGCCGTCGCGCCCCGGCCGATCCGGGCCGGAAGGTTGGGCATGATCCGCACGATCCTGGCGCCAGGCAGCATCTGTGAAAGCGCAGCCGTGCGCACCCCGGCCAGCATCGACAGCACCAGCGGCCGGGCAGCCCCAAAGGCCGTCAGCAGATCAGGGGCAACGCCGGCCAGCGCCTGGGGCTTGATGCCCAGAACCACCAGCGTCGGGCCAGCATCCTGTTTTGCGCGCGCCACAGCCGGATCCGGCACCACCGCGCCGCTAAATCCCGCCGGAAGGCCATCGGGCGCAGGGTCGATGACCGTCACAGAAAGGGGGTCGAGCCCGGCCAGCAGCCAGCGCGCAAGAAGGATCCCACCCATCGCGCCGCACCCGACAACCCAGACACGTTCGAGCGCTGGAGGGATAGAAGAGGTGGCATCGGGCATCCCTACTAACTAGGCAGAGCATCGTCACAGGGCAAGGCGTTCGGCAGACCACAGGCAGCACTCGTCCTGCCTGCCGCCCGCAGGGCGATGACCGCCCGCGCCAAGCCGGCGCGGGCGGTCACGCTCCTCCCAGAGACAGTAAGCCGTATCGTCGGCCCGGACCTCACGACGCCGAACGAGCCTCTACCGCGCACGCCGCATATCCGCTGTTCCAGCGTGTGCCGTAGAGCCGTCCTTGCGGCTTACGCTGCAGATCCGGTTTTGCAGCTTACGCTGCGGGTCGAAACTGCGCAGCTTCGGTCGATTCCTTCAGGGCCGTCGTCGATGACTGGCCGCCCGAAATCGCTTCGGCGACCGCGTCGAAATACCCTGTGCCCACTTCGCGCTGGTGGCGCGTGGCGGTGTAGCCATTGGCTTCGCTGGCGAATTCAGCCTGCTGCAACTCTGAATAGGCCGCCATACCACGATCCTTGTAGCCACGGGCCAGTTCGTACATGCCGTGGTTCAGGCTGTGAAAGCCTGCCAGCGTCACGAACTGGAACTTGTAGCCCATGGCGCCGATCTCGCGCTGGAACCGGGCGATCGTATCCTTGTCCAGGTTCTTCTCCCAGTTGAAGCTGGGCGAACAGTTATAGGCAAGCATCTTGTTCGGATGCTCCTTCTTCACCGCTTCGGCAAAGCGCTTGGCATCAGCAAGGTCAGGGCGGGAGGTCTCCCACCAGATCAGGTCGGCGTGCGGTGCAAACGCCAGGCCGCGCTTGATGCAATGGTCCACACCCGTGCCCGGCTTCAGGCGGAAGAAGCCCTCCGGCGTCCGCTCGCCGGTCAGCCACGCGTGGTCGCGTTCGTCGATGTCGCTCGTCATCAGCATGGCCGATTCGGCGTCCGTCCGCGCGCATATGATGGTGGGAACGCCCATCACATCGGCTGCAAGGCGTGCTGCATCCAGATTGCGGATGTGCGCCTGGGTCGGGATCAGCACCTTGCCACCAAGGTGGCCGCACTTCTTTTCGGACGCCAGCTGGTCTTCATAGTGTACGCCCGAAGCACCGGCTTCGATGTAGGCCTTCATGATCTCGAAGCAGTTGAGAGGGCCACCAAAGCCCGCTTCGGCATCGGCCACGATCGGGGCGAACCAGTCGCGCTTCACGCCCCCTTCCGAATGCTCGATCTGGTCGGCGCGCTGCAATGCGCGGTTGATGCGCCGCGCAAGCTCGGGACCGGCATTGGCCGGATAGAGCGACTGGTCGGGGTACATGGCTCCCGCCGTGTTCGCGTCGGCCGCTACCTGCCAGCCCGAAAGGTAGATTGCTTTCAGCCCGGCCCGAACCTGCTGCATCGCCTGGTTGCCGCTCATCGCTCCCAGTGAGTTCACGTAAGGTTCTGTTTTCAACAGCTCCCAGAGCTTTTCAGCCCCGCGGCGGGCAAGGCTGTGCTCGATGTGGACCGATCCACGAAGCCGCTCGACATCAGCCGGGGTGTAGGGGCGCTCGATACCGTCAAAACGGCCGGCGGGTGCGGGAACGAGATCTTCGAACGTCTGGGGTATGTTCATATGCGGCGCTCCAACGATTTGACCTGTTTTTTACAATCCGACGTGTCCCACTTGACCTTCGACATCACATCGGTCAAGAAATTCACACAATCTTGGCCCTAAAATCGGGTCGAATTGTGGAAAATTGACCGGATTTGTTGTAAAATTGTGAACTTTTTGACAACTCCTGAGACAACAGACCGCAAGCTGTTCGCCGGGCCGCGCGTCCGTCGCCTGCGCCAGGGGCTTGGGATCACGCAAAGCCGTATGGCGACCGATCTCGGCATGTCCGTTTCTTATCTAAACCTTCTCGAACGCAACCAGCGCCCGCTTACAGCAGCAGTCCTCCTAAAGCTCGCAGACGTCTATGATGTCGATATCCGCCAGTTCACCAGCGCCGACACGGATCGACGAGCCGACGATGTTGCCGCTGCTCTTCAAAAGGGCGGGGTCGCCATAGGCCGGGCCGAAGTGCGCGATTTCACGGATCAGCACCCGGATATCGCCGCGGCGCTCCTCCGCCTCGCCGAAGCCGGGGGCAACGCATCCTGCAACGGGCATGATGGTTCCACCTCGGCGCTGGAACGCGTTCGCGCGCACCTGCTGGAACGCGCCAATCATTTCGTCGATCTGGACCAGCATGCCGAAAGTCTCGCGGACGCACTGCGCCTGTCCGGCCAGGCGCTCGACGCCGCCGTGCGCGAGCGTCTGCGCGCGCGACACGGCCTGAACGTCCGCGTTCTGCCGTGGGATGTCATGCCAGATCGGCTGCGCCGGTTCGATTTCCACAATCGGCAAGTGCTGCTGTCCGAAGTGCTTGATGGCGCGTCGCGCACATTCCAGCTCTGCGTACAACTCGCGCAACTGGAGGCCCGCGCCGAGATCGAAGCCGAGCTGGCCGCTGCTGCAACGCGGCTCGCCCCCGGCGACCCGTTCGCCAGCCAGCTTCTCGCCACCAACCTCGCCAGCTATTGGGCTGCAGCGCTCATGATGCCTTACGGCCGCTTTCACGCCGCCGCAGAAAGCCTGGGCTACGATATGGAGCTTTTGCAGGCCCGCTTTTCCGCCGGGTTCGAGCAGGTCGCCCACCGGCTCACCACGCTGCAGCGCCCCGGTGCGCGCGGCATTCCCTTCATGCTCCTCCGCTCGGACCGGGCCGGCCAGATCTCCAAGCGTTTTGCAGCCGGTCGCCTGCCGTTTGCCAGCGTCGGCGGGCAGTGCCCGTTGTGGGTTCTCTACGCCGCCTTCGAACACCCGGGGCGCATCCTGACCCAGGTGGCAGATGTGGAAGGCGGCGAAAAACTGTTCACCATCGCCCGAACCGTCCGGCCGCAAATCACGCCGTGGAGCGCCGAACGGCCCCGCTTCGCGATTGCACTCGCCTGCTCCCTCGACCACGCCCGCGCCCTAGTCTATGCGGGCGGGGTTGATCTGAACTCGGCTCCCGCAGTGCCGATCGGGCCAGGCTGCGCCGCCTGCTTCCGGCAGGATTGCCGGCAGCGCTCGGCGCCGCCAGCGGGCGCGCAGCTCAGGCTCGACCAGGGTTCGAGAGGGCTTCACCCCTATGGATTTACGGCGCCCGCCCCAACCGGCGAACGCCCAACAGGAGACCGTATGACATGATGACCGGCATCGAGATCAAGGGCGAAATGAAGCCAGGCTACAGCACTGTCCTTACCGAAGCAGCGCTCGCGTTCGTGGCCCACCTGCACCGCATGTACGACCCGACACGGCAATCGCTTCTGCGCGCCCGGGCAGACCGCCGCCGCTGGTGGGCGCAGGGCAACGCCATCGATTTCGCGCCCGAAACCTCGTCCGTCCGCGATGGTGACTGGAAGATCAGCGGAACCCCGCAAGACCTTCAGGACCGGCGGGTCGAGATCACAGGCCCATGCGATCGGAAAATGGTCATCAACGCCCTGAATTCGGGCGCCAGATGCTTCATGGCCTGCCTGGAGGACGCCACCTCCCCCACCTGGCACAATGTCGTGGACGGCCAGATCAACCTGAAGGACGCCGCCGCCCGCACTATCACGCTGGACGCCGATCCTGTTTCCGGCGGAAAAACCTACAAGCTCAACGACAAGACCGCCGTCCTCATCTGCCGCCCCCGCGGCTGGCATCTGCCCGAGGCGCATCTGCACGTGGATGGCGAAGAGGTCTCAGGTGCAATCTTCGATTTCGGTCTCTATGTCTTCCACAATGCCCGAAAGCTCATCGAAAACGGCTCGGGCCCCTATTTCTACCTGCCCAAGATGGAGCATTATCTGGAGGCCCGCCTCTGGAACAACATCTTCGTGACGGCCCAGTCCATCCTCGGCCTTCCGCTCGGCACCATCAAGTCGACCGTGCTGATCGAAACGCTCCCGGGCGCTTTCATGGCAGATGAAATCCTGTTCGAGCTGCGCGACCACATCGTTGCCCTCAACTGCGGCCGGTGGGACTATATCTTCAGCTTCATCAAGAGCTTGTCACACGATCCGTCCAAGATCCTCGCAGACCGCGCGCAAGTGACCATGGCCGTTCCCTTCATGGCGAAATACGCCGCCCATGTGGTGCGCACCTGCCATCGGCGCGGCGCCCACGCCATGGGCGGAATGTCGGCCTTCATCCCGGTAAAGGATGATGACGCCAAGAACCAGGCCGCCTTTGCAGCCGTGAAGGCCGACAAGGAGCGTGAGGCCAATCTAGGCCATGATGGCACCTGGGTTGCCCACCCCGGGCTTGTATCCGTCGCGCAGGAGGTTTTCGATCGCCTCATGCTAGGCCCGAACCAGCTTTCGAAGATGCCCGAAGGCAACGCAACCGCAGAAGACCTGACAACGCCCAGCGAAGGCACCCGCACTGCGAACGGCCTCGCCATGAATGTGAATGTCGCGATCGGCTACATCGCGGCCTGGCTGCGCGGCCAGGGCGCGGTTCCGCTGCACAACATGATGGAGGATGCAGCCACCGCGGAAATCAGCCGCGCGCAGCTCTGGCAGTGGCGCCACCACGGCGTATCACTGGACGATGGCACAAAGGTAACGGCAACCCTCATCAACGACGAGATCAAGAAGCAGCTGGGTGTTTGGAAAGATACCGTGGGCGACAATTTCTACGCAAACGGCCACTACACCGAAGCCGCAACCATTCTCTCGGATCTGGTAACAGCCCGCGAGCTTCCCGACTTCCTGACAACCCCGGCATACCGGCGGTTCATGGCGGCTTGACGTTGCACCACGACCGCCGCAAGCGACTTGCCATGAAATAACGGCGGATCGATGCTGATCCCGGATCACCCGTCCCGACAGGAG
>Ga0335395_10000498_pt1 | contig 24476 bp, 20 predicted proteins | sample MAT02_FD_205744 | JGI IMG/M metagenome (GOLD analysis project Ga0335395, IMG submission 205744) | Freshwater microbial communities from Lake Fryxell liftoff mats and glacier meltwater in Antarctica - MAT-02 (spades assembly) (version 2) ...
CATCACCGTGCTCGATGAACCGCAGATGCGGCGGCTGGCCATGGGCTCGATGCTCAGCGTCAGCCAGGGCTCCCGCAGGCCGGGCCGGATGCTGGCAATCGAATATCGCGGCGCTGGCAATGCCGCCCCGGTGGCACTTGTCGGAAAGGGCATCACCTTCGACAGTGGCGGCATCTCCATCAAGCCCAACGCCGGCATGTGGGAAATGAAGGGCGACATGGCAGGCGCCGCTGCCGTTACCGGTGCCGTGCTCGCCGCCGCCAGGCGCGGCGCGAACGTCAATGTCGTCGCCATTGCGGCGCTCGCCGAAAACATGCCCGATGGCAACGCCTCCCGCCCGGGAGACGTGGTCCGCACGATGAACGGGCAAACCATCGAGATCTGGAACACGGATGCCGAAGGGCGGCTGGTGCTCGCCGATGCAAACCAGTGGGCCATCCGCCAGTTCCAGCCTGCGGCCGTCGTCAACATCGCAACGCTTACCGGATCGATTATCCAGGCGCTGGGCAATGATTTCGCCGGGCTGTTCGCCCGCAGCGAAGATCTGGCAACGCGGCTGTCCGCCGCTGGCACGTCCTCGTCAGAAGTGGTTTGGCGAATGCCGCTGCTACCCGTCTATCGGGAACGAATGGCAAGCGAGATCGCCGACATCAAGAATTCGAGCGGTGGCCCAGGGCCAGGTGCTGGCCTCGCCGCCCACTTCATCGACTTTCTGACCCCCCAGCCCACCCCCTGGGCCCATGTCGACATGGCCGGTGTGGATCGCACCGAAATCGCCTTGCCAACAGTGCCCAAGGGCCCGCGCGGCTACGGGGTCAGGCTGCTGGACCAGCTTTTGCGGAGCTACGAACAGCGCTGAGACGAAAACCCCGGAGCATGGCCCAATCCGGTGGGTTCAATCCTTTTTCGTATCTTCCAGCCGCAGCCCATGCCGTAACAGCATGGGCATCTGCGCGATGGCAAACGCAAACGTCAGGACCGTGTCACCCCACACCTTGAAATGCATCCAGATGTCGGTTGAAAACATCCGCCAGATCGTTTCATTCATCCCGGCCAGCACCAGAAAGAAGATCGCCCAGCGCCACGCCAGCAAGTGCCAGCCGCGCTCGCTCAGACCGGTAAAGGCCTTTCCTAACAGCACCTTGAGATAGTTCCGCCCACGGAAAATCCCGAAAAACAGGATCGCGGAAAAAATCAGGAACACGATCGTGGGCTTTACCTTGATGAAGGTTTCATCGTGCAGCCAGATGGTCAGCCCGCCGAACACACCGACCAGCACCGCCGAAAACCAGGTCATCGCCGGGATATGGCGGGTCAGGCTCCAGGCCGCCAGCATGGCAACCGCAGTCGCGGCCATGAAGGCGCCGGTCGCCACGAAGATATCAAAGCGCGCATTGGCCACGAAGAACACCAGCAGCGGCCCGAAATCGACCGCAATCTTCTTCCAGCCGCCCAACTCGCGGCGTGCTGGCTTCGGCGAGGGGGCGACTTCGCTCATTGCCCGGCCCCGGTCAGCGCCATGGCAAAGGCCCTGCCATCGAAGGGCCTGAGATCGCCCAGCTTTTCACCAACTCCAATGGCATGGATGGGCAGCCCGAACTGCTCGGCCGCCGCCACCAGCACACCACCGCGCGCAGTTCCGTCCAGCTTTGTCATCACCAGGCCAGTCACGCCGGCCACTTCCTTGAATATCTGGATCTGGGACAGCGCATTCTGGCCCGTCGTCGCATCCAGCACGAGGATGGTATCGTGCGGAGCGCCCGGTGCCTGTTTCCCCAGCACGCGGCGCACCTTGGCCAGCTCATCCATCAGCCCGGCCTTGTTCTGCAGGCGTCCGGCCGTGTCCACCAGCAAAACATCCCGCCCGGATGCCCGCGCCTGCTCCATAGCCGTAAAGGCAAGCCCGGCAGCGTCGGCATCCGGCTTTCCCGAAATCACCGGTATGGAAAGCCGCGCACCCCACACCTTCAACTGCTCCACAGCGGCCGCCCGAAACGTATCCCCGGCAGCCAGAAGAACCGTATAATCCTCCTCCTGGAACAGATGCGCCAGCTTGGCGATGGTCGTCGTCTTGCCGGTTCCGTTCACGCCGACAACCAGGATCGTGTGCGGGCGCGGAAACGCCGTAACGAGCAGCGGCTTTGCAAGCGGCGACAGGATCATCTCGATCTCGTCCGCCGCCACCTGCCGCACGCGCGCCATATCGATATCACCAATCAGTCTGGCCTCGGCGAGCTTCGCCGTAATCCGGGCTGAAACCCGAGGCCCGAGGTCGGCCGAAATCAGCGCGTCCTCGATGGCCTCCAGATCATCCGCTTCGATCCGCCCGCCGCCGACAAGGAATGTAAGGTTCTGGCTCAGCTTTTCTGACGATCGGGCCAGGCCGGTTCGCATCCGCGCCAGCCACCCGCCCTTTTCGGTCACGTCGTCACTCATTCGAACAGCATCCCGCTCCCGACCGCAGAAGCAGTCGTGACAACAACAGACCCACGGGCCTGCAAAGACCGATAGCGAAGCTTCACGCCATGGGGCGTAATGCCCTGCATTCCCTCACTCACAGTCTCAACGGGAGCTCCCAACATTCTGTTTAACAACATATTCAGGCGTTTTTCACCCTCTGAGCGCAGCGCTGCGGCCCTCGCCTTTGCAATCGCAGGCGGCACTTGTGGCATCCGCGCCGCTGCAGTCCGCGGGCGCGCCGAATAGGGGAACACATGGGCATGCACGATATTGCAATCCCGCATCAGCGAGAGCGAGTTCATGTGGCCAGCCTCCCCTTCGGTGGGGAATCCGGCAATCAGGTCGGCCCCGATGGCGATATCTGGCCGAGCCGCCTTCAACCGCTCCACCAGCCGCACCGCGTCCGCCCGCGCGTGCCGCCGCTTCATCCGTTTCAAGATCAGGTCATCCCCCGATTGCAGCGAAAGATGCACATGCGGCATCAACCGGGCATCGCCAAAAGCGTCCACCAGCGCCGGGTCCGCTTCTGCGACATCCAGCGAAGACAGCCGCAGCCTTCGCAACTCCGGCACATCGCGAAGTACAGCCTGCACCAGCGCACCCAGTGCGGGGCGACCCGGAAGGTCGACGCCATAGCTCGTCGTGTCGATGCCGGTCAGAACCACCTCGTTCACACCTGCATCCACCAATGCCCGCACCCGCGCCACCACATCGGCTACCGCAATGGATCGGGATGGGCCGCGCGCCAGCCGTGTCACGCAGAAGGTGCAATCATGGTCACACCCATCCTGAACGGCAACAAAAGCGCGCGATTGCCGGGTGACAGCTGCGCGTACAGCCCCTGTCCCATGCTTCCAGGCAGAAGGATCCAGCTTCGAAGCGTTCGGCATGATGATCACGCCCGCAGCGGTGAACCGTTCGGGCATCAATGTTGCCGCGCACCCAGTAACGATCACCGGGCCCTGGCGCAGCGCAGACCGAACCGCCGAGCGCGCATCCCGGACCGCCCCGGCCGTAACGGCGCAACTGTTCACCACCGTCGCGCCCGCCGGCGCGAGCGATGCCAGCGCATCCCGCTCGGCCAGGTTGGACCGGCAGCCATGCGTGATCACGCTCGCAACAGCGCGCACCGCGTCGGTCACAGGTCGGTCTCGCCCCGGAACGCCGTGGCGACAGGCCCCGTCATCACCAACGTGCCACCCGGTGACTGGGCGATCACAAGGTCTCCACCCCGAAGTTGCACGATGGCGCGCCCATCCACCAGCCCGCGCCGCCGCGCCGCTGCGAAGGTCGCGCACGCACCTGATCCGCAGGCCAGCGTCAGCCCGGCCCCCCGCTCCCACACGCGAAGGCGAATGCGGTCGCGTGCAACCACGGTTGCAACATTCACATTCACCCGTTCGGGGAACACGCTGTCATGCTCGATCTCCGGTCCAAGCCGCTCCAGCGGAACCGCGTCGCAATCGGGCACGAAAAACACGGCATGCGGATTCCCCATCGAAACCGCGACAGGCCGCTCCAGTTCGCCCCAGCCCAGCGGCATGTCGGCGGTATCCATCGCATAGGCCAGCGGGATTTCCGCCCAGCCGAACTGCGGGGCACCCATGTCGATCGTGATACCCTCTCCGGCGGCCACAGCCGTCAGCAGGCCGCCGCGCGTCTCGATCGTGGCGCTCCCGCCAAGCAGGTGCGCCACGCAGCGTGTGGCATTTCCGCAGGCCTCCGCCTCGCTCCCATCCGGATTGAAAATCCGCATGAACACATCGGCACTGCCCGAAGGCTCCATCAGGATCAGCTGGTCACAGCCGATCCCCCGGCGACGGTCCGCCAGCCGGCGCACCCGCTCTGCCGGCATGGCGAGGGCAAGCGAACGGGCATCGAACACCGCGAAATCATTGCCGAGGCCATGCATCTTGAGGAAGGGCGTTGACATAGGCCTGCGCTTCTATGGGCCACAACCAGCCGATGCAATGGCCGAGCCCGCCGGTTCAGGCATCACAAAGCAGGCACGGCGAAGTCGGATCGGCGGAGCAGGCGCGAAGGGCATGGATGCAACAAGATTGCAATGCCGCGCCCGCCGGCGTATTGCGCGCCGCTTCCAGCCTTCCCGGGCGCCTGAGGGAAACCTGACTGCCGTGGCCAGCCTCGTGATTGCGCTCCAGTCCACTGTATCCGATGTAGCAGCCCTGCTCGGGGAAACCCTCGCGCTTGCGCCATCGATCACGGCGTCGCTCACGCGCGAAACGGCCCTGTTCGGCAGCCTCCCCGAGCTCGACAGCATGGCAGTTGCCACGGTGCTGACCGCACTGGAAGATCGATTCCACATCCTCATCGATGATGATGACGTGTCGGGTGCGATGTTCGAAACCGTGGGAGCCCTGGCAGACTTCGTTGCATCGAAGGAAGCCTCCGTAAAGGCTGCGGAAATGCCCCTCGGAAGGGCGCCGGAAAAGCCCTGAAAACCGCCCCGGAAAAGCCCTGCTAAGCCTTTCACCCGCTGTCATAATTCCAGGTTTTTCGTTTTCCTCTTTACAGGAGGGGTCAGCATCGCCATATGCGCGCTCCGCTGCCCCATGGGACTTCCACCGCAAGGCAGCTTTCATCAACTGATCTGTGGAGGTCCCTTGAATTGTACAAAAGCCATAACGCGCTGGGGGTAGCGCGCGCACTGAGCCCAGTCGCGCCCGTTACACTCGTTCGCCCGGAAGCCGCTCTCGATGCGGCCCGTTTCTTCACTTCGGCATTCCCGGGGAAGAGCTTCTACGCGGTGAAGGCGAATCCGTCGCCGCACCTCATCGAGCTTCTGTGGGAAGGCGGCATCCGCCATTTCGACGTTGCGTCGATTGCCGAAGCACGACTGATCCGGTCCTTGCTTCCAGACGCCGTGCTCGCCTTCATGCACCCGGTCAAGGCCGAGGAAGCCGTGTTCGAGGCGTTTCACAGCCTCGGCGTCCGCATCTTCTCGCTCGATAGCCATGAAGAGCTTGCAAAGATCGTGCGGGCAACCGCCAGCGAAGGGGTAAACGCGGCAGACCTGACGCTGTGCGTCAGGCTGAAGGTTTCGTCCGCGCACTCGAAGCTCAGCCTTGCCTCCAAGTTCGGAATCGGTGTGGCCGATGCCCCTGCCCTGCTGTTGGCAACCCGCCAGGTCGCAGACGCGCTTGGCATCTGCTTCCATGTGGGCTCCCAGGCGATGAGCCCGGCGGCCTATGTCGATGCGTTCGCTTTCGTTCGCGCCGCCATTGTGGAAGCAAGCGTCACTGTCGATGTCATCGATGTCGGCGGTGGCTTCCCGTCCTGCTATCCGGGCATGGAACCGCCCAGTCTCGAAACCTATTTCGCAGTGATCGAGCGGGCCTACGAAGCGCTGCCGATCAGCTACTCGGCCGAACTGTGGTGCGAGCCCGGCAGGGCGCTATCGGCTGATTATTCGTCTGTGCTGGTGCGCGTGGAGCGCCGTCGCGGCAATGAGCTTTACATCAACGACGGTGCCTATGGCTCGCTGTTCGATGCAGCCCATGTAGAGTGGCGCTACCCGGTCCGTCTGGTTCGCGCCGACGCTTCGGAAGCCGATCTGGTGGATTTCGCTTTCTATGGCCCCACCTGCGATGACATGGACCATATGAAGGGGCCGTTCGCCCTTCCGGCAGATGTCCGACCCGGCGATTATATCGAAATCGGGCAGCTTGGTGCCTATGGCCACGCCATGCGCACCGCGTTCAACGGTTTTGGCGAAACCAGCACGGCCATCGTCGACGACGAACCCATGATGTCGCTCATTCCCGAGGACGGCAAACCGTCGATCCCCGACAATGTGCTGCCGTTGAACGTTCGCCCATTGACGGTTGCAACACGGCGCTAAGGGCGTCATCACCCCTTCACAATATTCCTTGAATGCAATCCCCACCGCGCAAGCGGTGGGGGCCTTGCCCGTTGGAGACCAAGAATGAGCGAGCAGATCGACGCAAACGCCGCCGGTGCGCAGGAGGCCGCGCCAAACGCCGCAGGTGCGCAGATAGACGCGCAACGCAAGGCCGAACTTCTTTCGAAGACCGTCGAGCATATCGACATCAAGAGCTTCGATGCCCGGCCCATCATCGACCAGATGGCCAACATGAGCTTCACCAGCCGCGACCTTGCGCGTGCCACCGGCATCTACAACCAGATGCTGGAAGACAAGGACTGCACCATTTTCCTCGTGATCGCCGGCTCCACGTCGGCCGGAGGCTGCATGGACCTCTATGCAGATTTGCTGCGCAACAACATGGTGGATGCTGTCGTTGCCACAGGCGCAACCATCGTCGACATGGATTTCTTCGAAGGCCTTGGGCATAAACACTACCAAGCCCTTGAAATACCAGACGACAACATCCTCCGTTCGCTCTACATTGATCGCATATACGACACCTACATCGATGAAGAGCAGCTCCAGGATTGCGACATGACCATCGGCGCCATTGCCAACGGGCTGGAGCCGCGCGCCTACTCATCGCGCGAATTCATCCGCGAAATGGGCAAGTATCTTGCCGAGCATGGCAAGAAGGAGAACAGCCTCGTCAAGCTTGCCTACGAGCATGATGTCCCCATCTTCTGCCCGGCCTTCGTCGACAGCTCCGCGGGCTTTGGCCTCGTGAAGCACCAGGTCGACAGGATGAAGGAGGGCAAGCCCTATATGGTTCTCGACGCCATCGCCGACTTCCGCGAACTGACCGATATCAAGATCGCCGCCGGCGCTTCTGGGCTGCTGATGATCGGCGGCGGTGTTCCCAAGAACTTCATCCAGGATACCGTCGTCTGTGCCGAAATCCTAGGCCATCATGATGTCGCCATGCACAAATATGCCGTGCAGATCACCGTCGCCGACACGCGCGACGGGGCCTGTTCCTCGTCCACGTTGAAGGAGGCCGCAAGCTGGGGCAAGGTCGAGACTGTCTATGAACAGATGGTCTTCGCCGAAGCCGGGTCGGTCATGCCGCTGCTGGCATCCGATGCCTATCATCGCGGCCACTGGAAGTCCCGCCCGGCACGCGGCTGGGCCAAGCTTTTCCAGAAATAGCCTTCGGGCACGATGGCTAGGCGGCGGGCTCGAAAGGGCCCGCCACATCGGCGGTCAGGGCACGTTTCGTGCCCGTACAATCACGAGCATCGTAAACCTGTGCGGATAAACAGAAAGAATGTGCGCTCGTTGTGATGCAGTCATGCCAGGGCTCGATGAGTCTTCTGCATCAAGCTATGGTGTCAGCCCTGGTTTCTCACCGTGATCGGCTCTACCTTCGAAACTCCGCCACCAGTTCCACATGGGTCGACCAACGGAACTGCGCAACCGGCCACAGCCGGCGCAACACAAAGCCGCCCGAAACGAGCCGCTCGGCATCGCGCGCAAATGTGGCGGGGTTGCAGCTTACGGCCGCCACCACAGGCACCGTGCTCGCTGCGATCTGCTCCGTCTGCGCCAGTGCGCCGGCACGTGGCGGGTCGATCACCAAGGCATCGAACACCGCAAGCTCAAGCGCCGAAAGGGGCTTGCGAAACAAGTCCCGATGCTGAGCTGTCACCGGGCGGCGCGCTCGCCTTGCAGCCTGCTCCAGCGCACGGATGGCCGGCCCGGCGGCATCAGCCGCAACCACACTGGCTGAACCCGACAACGAAAGAGCGAATGTGCCGCAGCCGGCAAACAGGTCTGCCACCAACCGCGCCGGCCCGACAATATCGGCAACCGCGGCAACCAGCGCCGCTTCGCCGTCAGCCGTCGCCTGCAAGAAGGCCGCAGGCGGCAACGTCACGCTGACCCCGCCCATCCTGACCGCGGGATCGGCGCGCGCAAGCAGCGTCTCCACGCCCATCGGCCCTTCCAGCGAAAGCCGCGCAAGCTTCTGCTCGTCGGCAAAGCGCGAAAGCCCCTCAATAACCGGCAAGCTGTTTGCCTGAAGGTTCGCCAGCAAAAGATCGACGCCGCCATCCGTCAGTGTCATGGTGATTCCGATTGCGGATCGCTCCGAAAGATGCGGCGCCACCAACGATCGCAATGGTCCCACCAGCGCGAACAGCGCCGGGTGCATCACGGGGCACTCAGCCATATCCACCAAGCTGTGCGCACCTTGCGCATTAAAGCCCAGCCGCACCTGCCCGCCCGTTCGCGTTGCCCGCATCGCCACCCTGCGCCGGGCCCCCGGCGGCGAAAGATGAACCGGCATAACGATTTCCGGCACGATGCCCAGCCGGGCCAGGGGCTCCAGAACCCGATCGGCGGCAAACTGAGCGATCATCCCGTCGGCCACATGCTGCATCTGGCATCCGCCACAAGCGCCATAATGGCGGCACGCGGGCACTACATGATTCGGGCCTGGCTCGATCTCTCCACCCGGGCCCACCCTGTCGCCCGGAACAGCACCGGGGAAGAAACGATTGTCCGCAGTCACGCCATCGCCGCGTGCGGCAAACCGCACAACGTCGACGAACCCGTTTTCGACAAATCCATTTTCGATGTTCATCACCACGAAAGCCTTGTCGGGCGATGCAGCTTACGGCAAGGGGTAGTGATGATGGGTAACAGGTTTGTCACATGGTCCGGGTCGCTGCGGTCGGCCCCACCCGTCACATGGTCAGCCTGCGTCCTGGCAGCCTGCGCCGTGGCAGCCTTCGGGCTGGCGGCCTGCGCGCCGGCACCGCTGTACATGTCATCATCCCTGCACAAGGGCGCGGTAACCGGCGGAGAAATTCCGCGCGACGCTCGCGGCGAACCGGTGTGGAGCGCGATCCGCCCAGCGCCGGCATACCCGGCAGAGGGTTATGCAGGCCCGTTCAGCCCGTCGGGAGCCGGGATGCCCAACCGTCCGGCAGTCGTGCAAGAAGGCGATGCCGAAGAGCCCCCCACGCCGCCGAAAGCATAACAAGAAAGCTGCCAAGGATCAGGGCTGTCAGCCCGAACCCGGCCGCGACCTGCCCTGCCGCAAACAAACCCTGAAGCGCATACAACACATACACCAGCGCTGAAACCAGAAGCGCGCGCCGGTCAATCGCGAGCGCAATGAACGTCAGCCCCGCATAGAGCAGCAGGACGATTGCTGTTGCCCCGAACCCGGCCCCGGCATCGCTAAGGCCCGTCAGCGCGAAAATCGGGTGCACGATCAGCGGTGCAGCCAGCAAATGCAGCCAGAAGGCAATATCCGTGTCCCGGGTGATCCGCGCCCGGTCGGCCATGTCATACCGCATGGCCGCCACGAATATGCCCAGCCCCACCAGCAGCATGGTCGGCAGCAGGACCGAAGGCCCGGCCCAGGCGGCCGCCAGGCCCAGGGCAACAGCCGCAAGCCCGGCGGCACCAGCCGCCAGCGTGATCGGCACGCGAAAACGCCACCAGTGGGCAGCGGCCGCCGCAACAGCCGCCGCGCCCGCAAGCGCAAGGCCGGCCGGCACACCCGCTTCGCCGGATGTCGCGCGCATGTCGCCCAGGCCGAACGCTACCCACCCCAGAGCAAAGGCGAAGATGCCCCCCGCAAAGGCAAGCAGCAAAACGATACTGGGAAGCGCCATGCGCCGCTGGCGCGTGAAATACTCGGCAAGGCCCCATGCGGCTGCGGCGACTCCAAGCCAGGCGAACCGGTCGGGCGCAAGGCTGCCCACCGCAACCAGCAGGAGAATGCAGGCAAGGGCCACGAAGATGTCGTTGAACCCCGTCAGCAGCCGGAAGCTCTCATTGTCCGGCCCTGCGCTGCCTTCCATGCGAGTTGTCATCCAGCCCAGCAGGCGGTCGCGTGTTCCGGCATCGATGACGCCAGCCTCCACAGCCGCATCAAGGTCTTCGCGTCGCACATCCATGCCGTGTTTGTCCGGCACCGATTGCCGCAAGTCAACGGGCACGGCATTGCAGTTTCGCGGTAGCACGCTTAGGCGGACTGCATCGGATCGAGGAGCAATCACGCATGCAGTTTCTGAAGAGCGCCTGGGCGTTCCTCGTCGGCGTCAAGGACGCCCTCGCACTCGTGCTGCTTGTCGCGCTGTTCGGCGGACTGTGGGCCGCCATGTCCACCAGCTCGCGCGTGGCGACAGTGCCGCAAGGAGCCGCCCTCCACATCGAGCTCGATGGCATCCTGGTGGATCAGGCACAGGATCGCCCGTTGCTGGCCGCGATCACCGGAGAGCAGATCGTCCCGGAAACCGAAACCGCAAGGCTGGTGCGCGCGATAGATCTCGCTGCTGAAGACAGTTCGATCAAGATGATCACGCTCGACCTCGACGGGTTTCTCGGCGGCGGGCTGGCCAATCTCGAAAGTGTCGGGGCCGCCCTCACCCGCTTCCGCGCCAAGGGAAAGCAGGTCGAGGCATGGGCAACCGCCTATGGCGACGATGGCTACTTCCTTGCAGCACACGCCGACAGCATCGGCCTTTCGCCGATGGGCGCGGTACTGATTGCGGGGCCGGGTGGCAGCGGCCTTTACTTCAAGGACGCACTCGACAAGCTCAAGGTGGATATCGAGGTTTTCCGCGTGGGCACCTACAAAAGCTTCGTGGAGCCATTCACCCGCAACGAAAGCTCGCCAGAAGCCCGTGCCGCAGATCAGACGCTGGCCGACGACCTGTGGGCAAGCTGGCGCAGCACCGTCCAGAAGCAGCGCCAGGAGCTCGATTTCAATGCACTGCTCGCAAGCTGGCCGGCGCGCATTGCCGGTGCCAACCAGAGCCAGGCGCTCATCGCTCGCGATGCTGGGCTGGTCGATATCGTGCAGACAAATGCCGCATGGCACCGGGCGCTGCGTGAAAAGCTCGGCGAAGGCGAAGATCCCGGCATCCCCGGCGATTTCAAGCGCGTCAGCGGCGGGGACTATATGTCCGCCCGTGACAATCCGGAAACCAGCGGCCCGGCCGTTGCAGTCGTCCACATCAACGGCGCGATCGTCGACGGAGAGGCAGGCCCCGGGCAGGCCGGCGGCGACACCATCACCGCCCTGATCGAAGACGCCCTCGCCGACGAGGATGTCAAGGCACTCGTCATGCGAATCGATTCCGGCGGCGGTTCTGCACTGGCATCTGAACAGATCCGCCAGGCTATGCAGGACGCCCGGGCCCGCAAGATGCCCGTGATCGCCAGCTTCGGGCCGGTGGCTGCCAGCGGCGGCTACTGGATCGGCGCAGGCGCTGACGCGATCTACGCAAGCCCCAGCACGATCACCGGCTCGATCGGTGTGTTCGGGATCATCCCCACATTCGAACGGACCCTGAAGGACATCGGCATTTCCAGCGACGGGGTGAGCACCACCCCGTTCTCCGGCCAGCCCGATATCGTCGGCGGCCTGAACGATCCCACCCGCGCCCTGATCCAGGGCAGCGTTGGGGATATCTACCGCCAATTCATTGTGCTCGTCTCAGCATCGCGCAAGCTTCCGGTCGCCGAAGTCGAAAAGGTAGCCGAAGGGCGGGTCTGGTCCGGCGTCCGGGCAAAGGAACTGAGGCTGATCGATGGCTTCGGCGATCTGGATACCGCCGTTGCCGAAGCCGGCCGCCGCGCCGGGATCGGGGACAAACCGAGGATCATGGTGATGAGCCCGCCGAAGCCGTTCCTCGTGCAACTGCTGAGCCAGATGGAAGGCACCAGTTCCACGCCGCCGAAAGATGCCCTCGCCCGCGCCGTCACCATTTCGCGCATGCGGGCAGCGGCGCAGGTGGAGGCGGCCATCGCTGTCGCCGCCGGGCCCACCATCCAGGCCCATTGCCTCACCTGCATGCGCCACGCCGTGCCGCGCGGGCGGGCCGATGCAACTGCCGACGTGCTGCGGGCCATCAAAGCCCGGGCGCTTGACTAGGATCAGGCAAGTGCCCAGGGCCGGATACCGCCGCTGATATGCACGAAGCCGCCTCGCCTGCACTGCCGCGGCAGATCGGCGGGTTCGCGGCGGCACTTCTGGCCTTCAACGGCGTGGTCGGTGCTGGCATCTTTGCCCTTCCGGGGCTGATTTCCAGGGAATTCGGAGCATTCGGCCCCTGGCTGTTCCCGCTGTTCGGGCTGCTGATGCTGGTGGTTGCTGTTCCGCTGGCGGCGGTTGCCGCCCGCTTCGAGATAAGCGGAGGGCCACAGGCCTATGTATCGGCTGCCTTCGGGCCATTCGCCGGTTTCCAGGCGGGCTGGCTTTTCACGATTGCCAAGGCAACGGCGCTTGCAGCAAACGCAATGGTGTTCGCGTCCTACGCGGTGGGGCTGTTTCCGGGGATGGACGGTAACAGCCTGAAATCTCTGGTCATCGTCCTGCTGCTCCTAGGCCTGGGCGTCGCCAACTGGCTCGGGCTGCGGGGTGCGATACGGCTGTTGCAATGGTCCTCATTTTTTAAGGTCGCGCCCCTGCTGCTGTTTGCGGCTGTCGGGCTGGCATTGTTCTGGCGTGATCTTCCAGCGCCGGGGCCGCTACCACCGCTTTCCACGCTCGAGACGAGCGCCCTCGTGATCTTCTATGCCTTTGTCGGCTTCGAGAATGCGCTAGTCGCAGCCGGCGAAACACGCGACGCGCGGCGAAACATCCCGCGCGCGCTTATGCGCACCATCATTGCGACTGCCGCCTTCTATCTGCTCATCCAGCTCGCCTTCACGGCAGTAGCGCCGGATGCGAGCGAGGATGCACCCATGATCGGCTTTGGCGCCGCAATCGCTGGCGGAACCGGTGCGCTGATCATGACCTTTGCAGCGCTCGCATCGCTCACGGGCAACCTGCACGGCAACATGATGACGACACCGCGTCTGTTGCAGGCAATGGCGGCCGCCAGGCAATTGCCCCGCTGGTTCGCAAAAATCAGCCCCCGCTACGGGACTCCTTCGAACGGCATCTCGTTCTTCACGCTTGCCGCGCTCGCGCTTGCGCTGAGCGGCGGGTTCGTGGTGCTTGCTGTTCTGGGAACGGTCGCGCGGCTGCTTTTGTTCTTGATGGTCTATGCCGCGCTCCCACGGCTAAGAGCCCAGGCGGGCGAGCGGGCCCTTCCGCCGGGCTGGCTTGTAGCCGCGATGCTGCTGGGAAGCAGCGTGTGCCTGTGGGCACTGGCGCAGAACGAAGCCCGGGCCTGGTGGCTACTGGCGGCCGCACTCGGTGTCGGGGCAATCCTGTTCGGGTTGGCGCGGATGGCCGCGCGCCGCTGATACGGTTCAACCCGGGTGAATGGGCAGCTTCCATCCGCGCGAAATCGCGCCGGCCCTGATGGCAAAGGCAATGCCCGCCCCTGCCCCGCCCGCGATCCAGCCATTGATGCCCGTGCCCACTGATAGCAGCACGGTGGCGGATGCACCCGCGATGGCGGCCGTCACGTAGATTTCGCGCTGCAACAAAATGGACGGCTGCCCGGCGATCATGTCGCGCATCACGCCACCAAACGTCGCGGTGATCGCGCCCATCAGAACCGCAGGCACCGGGCTGATCCCGAAGCTGAGTGCTTTCAGCGAACCAAAGGCGCAATAAGCAGAAAGGCCGATGGCATCCAGCCAGCGCAACGGTTTGCCCGGCCAGCGATCGGTGCGGAAAATCCAGACAGCGAAGGTGGCCGCAAGGCACACCGCCACAAACCACTCCTGACCGATCCAGAACACCGGGGCGCCGATCAGAAGATCGCGGATGGTGCCGCCCCCCATGCCCGTCATCCCGGCGAAGAAGGCGCAGGTCACGAAATCCTGCCGCGCCCGGGCCGCCACAAGCGCCCCCGTAATGGCGAAAATGGCCACACCCAGATAATCGAGCGCGACGAAGATCCGCCGCAGTTCCTCGAGCGCGGCGGGATCCATCAGTGGCGGCATCAGATGTGGATCGGCTTCTCGCGGACGGCGAGCGCCGCTTCCTTCATCGCTTCGTTGTGTGTCGGGTGGGCGTGGCAACTATAGGCGATATCTTCGCTGGATGCGCCGAACTCCATTGCCTGCGCGGCCTGCGCGATCATCGTGCCGGCCATGCGGCCGAGGATGTGCACGCCCAGCACGCGGTCGGTCGCTTCGTCGGCGATGATCTTCACGAACCCGGTGGTTTCGCGGTTTGTCTTGGCGCGGCTGTTCGCCATAAACGGGAATTTGCCGACATTGTAGGGCGCGCCGCTCGCCTTCACCTCTTCCTCCGTCAGGCCGACGGAGGCGACTTCGGGCATGGTAAACACAACGGCGGGAATCACCGAACGGTTCACATGGCCGTTCAGTCCGGCGATGTTGTCGGCAACGGCATGGCCTTCGTCCATCGCCTTGTGCGCCAGCATCGGCCCGTCGATCACGTCGCCGATCGCCCAGATCCCCGGCACGTTGGTTGCGAAATCATGCCCGACAGGAATTCGCCCCTTCGCATCGAGAGCAAGTCCAGCCGCTTCCACAGCCAGCCCATCGGTGTTCGGCCTGCGGCCGACCGACAGCAGCACGATATCCGCCTCGATCGTCTCGGCACCGCCCCCGGCCGCTGGCTCGACCGTGATCTCAGCGCCGTCCCCCTTGCGCGTGATGGCGGTCACCTTCATTCCGGTCTTCAGGACCATGCCCTGCTTCGTCAGGACCTTGGCGAACTCGTCGGTGATCTCCCGGTCCATCGCCGGCGTAATCGTCGGCATATACTCGATGACCGTCACCTTCGCGCCAAGCCGGCGCCACACCGAGCCCATTTCCAGCCCGATATAGCCGCCGCCGACGACAACCATATGCCCGGGCACGGCCTTGAGATCGAGCGCTTCGGTCGATGTGATGATCACGTCGCCATCAGGCGAAAGCCCGGCCGGAAATGCCACCTCGGACCCGGTCGCGATCACGAAATTCTTTGCGGTCACCTTTTCACCGGCAACGTCGATGGTCTTGGCATCCAGGAACTTCGCAGCGCCCTTCAGCCAGGTCACCTTGTTCTTCTTGAACAGATATTCAATGCCGCCGGTCAGTTCCTTAACGGCCTTGTCCTTCTCGGCCGTCATCCGCTTGAGATCGAGCTTCACTTCGCCCAGCGTGATCCCGAACTTCTCCAGGCTCCCGTGCGCCGCTTCCTCGTACAGCTCGCTGGCATGCAGCAGCGCCTTGGATGGAATGCAGCCGACATTAAGGCAGGTGCCGCCAAGTGCGGCCCGCTTCTCGACACAGGCGACGTTCAGTCCCAGCTGGGCAGCGCGAATGGCAGCCACATAGCCACCGGGCCCGCCCCCGATGACAACAAGATCATAGTCGGCCACGATGCTGCTCCTAAAGGTCGATGAGAAGGCGCGTCGGGTCTTCGAGAGCCTCCTTGACACGCACGAGAAACAGCACGGCTTCCCGACCGTCGATCAGGCGGTGATCATAGCTGAGCGCCAGATACATCATGGGGCGGACCACAATTTGCCCCTTTACCACAACGGGCCGCTCCTCGATCCGGTGCATCCCCAAAACGCCCGACTGCGGCGGGTTCAGGATAGGCGTGGACATCAAGCTGCCAAACACGCCGCCGTTGGATATCGTGAAGGTTCCACCCTGCAACTCGTCGATCTTCAGCTGCCCATCCCGCGCGCGCCGCCCGAAATCCGCGATTTCCAGCTCGATCTCGGCAAAGCTCTTGGTCTGGGCATCCCGAAGGATCGGAACGACAAGGCCACCAGCGCCGGAAACCGCGACACCGACATCGACATAATCGTGGAACACGATCTCGTCGCCGTCGATCCGCGCGTTCACGCTGGGGATGTCGTTTGCGGCAAGCACACAGGCCTTCACGAAGAACGACATGAAACCCAGCCGTACGCCATGCTTCTTCTCGAAGCTGTCCTTGTAGCGGGTGCGCGCCTCCATCACCGCCGTCATGTCGACATCGTTGAAGGTGGTCAGCATCGCCGCGGTATTCTGCGCCTCCTTCAACCGCCGCGCGATCGTCTGGCGCAGGCGCGTCATCCGGATGCGCTCCTCGGTGCGGGTGGTGCTGGGAGCGGCCCCGGCAGCACCGGGCACAGCCCCAGCGGAAGCCGTCGCAGCAGAGGCAACGGCGCCCTTTACCCGGGCCGTGCCGGCTTCGATGGCAGACAGCACATCCGCCTTCGTCAGCCGCCCATCCTTGCCGGTGCCCGCAATGCTGGAGGCGTCAAGGTTGTAATCTTCCACCAGGCGGCGAACAGCAGGCGCCATCGCCTCATAGACCGCTGGCGTTTCAGGCACTTGGGGGTCAACCGGTACATGGGCTTCCGCCTTTGCCGCCGGGGCAGGCGCTGGGGCTGGGGCGGGGGCTTGCACCGCTGGAGTTGCCTCTGCGCCCCCAACAGGCGCTGAAACCGCATTTGCGCCCCCAGCAGGCGCTACCACTGCGTTCGCGCCAGCTTCCATCCGCGCGATCGCCGCGCCAACCTGCACCGTATCGCCCTCCGCAAAGAGCAGCTCTGTAAGCACGCCGTCGGCAGGGGCGTTCACCTCCACTGCAACCTTGTCCGTCTCCAAGCTCACGATCGGCTCGTCTGCCTTCACGGCATCACCAACCTTCTTCAACCACTGCCCGATCGAGGCCTCGGCAACGGATTCGCCCAGCGACGGAATGATAACGTCCATGTTGTTCCTCTCTGGCAGCGCGGTCAGGCGGCCTTGCGCCGTGCGCTGGATTTCAGGCTGGAGCGGATGGCCGCCCGAACTTCGGCTTTTGGCGCACCCAGCGCTTCGGCAATCAGCTTGGCCTGCTCGGCGGCATGCCGGCGTGCAAGACCCGTCGCCGTAGAGGCAGCAGCTGCACGCCCGGCATATACCGCGCGCCTGCCCAAAGCCTCCTCGATCAGCGGGTCCACGAAGAACCATGCACCAGCGTTCTTCGGCTCTTCCTGGCACCAGACCACGGCTTCCAAGTTCGGGAATCGCGCGGCATACTCAGCCACGACATCGCCGGGGAAGGGATATAATTGCTCCACCCGCAGGATATAAAGATCGTCCCGACCCTGCTCGTCCCGTGCATCCGCCAGATCATAATATACCTTGCCCGAGCAAAGGATCAAACGCTTCACACCCTCCACCGGCGGATCGACCAGATCATCGAGCACCCGATGAAACGAAGAGCCCTCGGCCAGCTCGCTGAGATTCGAAACCGCCCGCTTGTGCCGCAAAAGAGACTTCGGCGTCATGATGATAAGCGGCTTCCGAAACGGCCGCAGCATCTGTCGGCGCAGGATATGGAAATAGTTGGCCGGCGTGGTGCAGTTCGCAACCTGGATGTTGTCTTCCGCCGAAAGCTGCAAGAACCGCTCCAGCCTCGCCGAGCTATGCTCAGGCCCCTGTCCTTCATATCCATGCGGAAGAAGCATCACTAACCCATTGGCACGCAACCACTTTGCTTCGCCGGCTGCAATGAACTGATCGATCATCACCTGTGCGCCGTTGGCAAAGTCGCCGAACTGCGCTTCCCACATCACCAAGGTTTTCGGATCGGCCATGGCATAGCCATATTCAAACCCCAGCACACCGAATTCCGAAAGCGGGCTATCGAACACTTCGAACATCCCGCCCAATGTCGAAAGCGGCGCAAACTTCGCGCCGGTCTGCTGGTCGACCCAAACGGCATGGCGCTGCGAAAAGGTGCCGCGCCCCGAATCCTGGCCCGAAAGCCGCACGCCATAGCCGCCGTTGCCACCGGTCAGCCCGCCCGCGTCTTCGGTGAGCAGCGTTCCAAAAGCGAGCGATTCCGCTGTCGCCCAGTCCAGCCCCTCGCCTGTCTTGATCGTGCCCGCGCGCGTCTTCACCACGCGCTCCAGCGTGCGGTGCATGCTGAACCCGTCAGGCGGGCTGTGCAGCTTGTCCGCAACAGCCTTCAGCCGGGCCATCGGCACGCCGGTATCCGCGCCACGACGGGCCGTCACCGGGTCGGCCGGCAGGTGCAGGCCAGACCAGCGGCCACCGAACCAGGCCGCATTGTTCGGCAGAAAGCCCGCAACCGCATCGAAATCGGCTTCCAGCGTCTGGATGAAGCCCGCCTCCATCGAAGCGATGTCTTCGGCTGACACCAGCCCTTCCGCCAGAAGCCGCTCGCCATACAGCGTGGACACCGGGCGGTGATCGCGAATCTTAGCGTACATCAAAGGCTGTGTGAAAGCCGGCTCATCGGATTCATTGTGGCCGAACCGGCGATAACACCACATGTCGATAACCACATCGCGATTGAAAGCCTGCCGGAACTCCGTCGCGACCTTGGTCGCAAACGTCACCGCTTCAGGATCATCGCCGTTCACATGAAAGATCGGAGCCTGCACCATCTTGGCCACATCCGATGGGTAAGGGCTGGACCGCGCAAACGCCGGCGATGTCGTGAAGCCGACCTGGTTGTTCACGACGAAGTGGATCGTCCCCCCGGTGGAATAGCCCGGAACCCCGGAAAAGCCGAAGCATTCCGCCACGATGCCCTGGCCAGCAAAGGCAGCATCGCCGTGCATCAGCACAGGCAGCACCTCATCCATCACTTCGTCGTTGCGCGTCAGAACGCGGCCATCGCTGCGAATTCGCTGCGTTGCCCGCACCTTCCCCAGCACAACGGGGTTCACCGCCTCCAGGTGCGACGGGTTGGGCGTGAGCGACAAGTGCACGCTGTTTCCGTCGAACTCGCGGTCGGTCGAGGTGCCGAGATGATATTTCACATCACCCGAACCACCGACATCGTCAGGATTGGACGATCCGCCGGAAAATTCATGGAAAATCGCCTGAAAAGGCTTCTGCATCACGTTCGCGAGCACATTCAGCCGACCGCGGTGCGGCATCCCGATCACGATCTCCCGAATGCCCAGCGCGCCGCCGACCTTGATGATGGATTCAAGCGCCGGGATAGCTCCCTCGGCGCCCTCCAGCCCGAAGCGCTTGGTGCCCACGAACTTGCGCGCCAAAAACTTCTCGAACTGCTCGGCCTCGATCAGCTTGTTCAGGATCGCCTTCTTGCCCAGCGGCGAGAAATGGATTTCCTTGTCCCGCCCTTCGATCTTGTCCTGCAGGAAACGGCGTTCCTCCACATCGTTGATGTGCATATATTCGATGCCGATGGGGCCGCAGTAGTTGCGCCGCAGAATCGCGACCAGCTCGGCCACCGTCACGGTTTCCAGCCCGCCGAAGATACCGCCGATGAAGACAGTGCGGTTCGGGTCGGTCAGCCCATGATAGTCCGGCGTCAGATCGGCCGGCAATGGCCGTTCGGCCAGCCCGAGCGGATCGAGCGTGGCGGCAAGGTGCCCGCGCACACGGTACGTCCGGATCAGCATGGTGGCGCGCACGGTATCCTGCGCGGCGCGTTGCGCATCAGCGGATGAAGGTGCCGGAACCGGCTTTCCGGCCGCCTTTGCAACCGCTGCCGAAGCCCTGGCGGGAAGGCCATAATCAAGGGCGAGCGTCAGCTCGTCATCAGGTGTCGGGGGCCAGGAAGGCCGCGCCCAGCTTGGGCGTGGCATAGGGTCAGGAAGGCCCTGCTCGTCAGTCATGCATCATCCTCACGCGCGTGTGCCGGGCAGCGATACCCGCTAACCCCTTCACTCTCAACCACAGATAGGCCCTGTATGGCTGCTATGCGCGGAAAGTTCGCGCATCGCCCCGGCCCACCATTCAATCGCCGCGGAAGTTCAGCTCCAGAAGCACGCCATTGGGTTCGCGCACGAAAATCTGCCGCAGCCCGATCGCCCCGATATCCCGGCAGCGCCACGAAAGGCCCAGCCGCTCAAGCCGGGCAAGCATCCCGCCATGGCCCTCGCACTCGAACGCCACATGGTGCAACGCCCCGGTATCGTCGCGCAGGGGCCGCTCGGCATCCGCCGCAAAGGTTGCGCCAGGCGTCGTCAGGTGAACAAGCGCCCTGCCCAGCGCATCGAACATCCAGACCACATGGTCAGGGTCCGCGCCAGGAAAGGGCGGCCGGGATTCCAGCTCCAGCACATCCTCGAAAAATCGCGCGGTCTCGGCGAGCGCGCTGGTCTGGATATTGAAATGATCGAGTGCCTTGACCGTCGCCATCTCAGTCCCCCTTTTCGCCCCATCAGCCCAGAAGCGACTTCAACGTCGTGCCTAGCTCCGAAGGGCTTGGCGAAACCGTGATTCCGGCCGCTTCCATAGCCGCAATCTTGTCTTCGGCCTTGCCCTGCCCGCCCGAAACGATCGCGCCGGCATGGCCCATCCGCCGGCCCGGAGGCGCAGAGGTGCCGGCAATAAAGCCGACCATCGGCTTCCTGCGGCCGCGCCTGGCCTCATCGGCAATGAACTGCGCGGCCTCTTCTTCGGCAGACCCGCCGATTTCGCCGATCATGATGATGGATTTCGTCGCCTCATCCGCCATGAACAGTTCCAGCACGTCGATGAAATTGGTTCCGTTAACGGGGTCGCCGCCGATGCCCACCGCCGTCGTCTGGCCAAGCTCTTCGTTCGTCGTCTGGAACACGGCCTCATAGGTCAACGTTCCAGAACGCGAGACAACGCCCACGGAGCCCTTCGAGAAGATGGAGCCCGGCATGATCCCGATCTTGCATTCGCCCGGCGTCAGCACTCCCGGGCAGTTCGGCCCGATCAGGCGGGATTTCGATCCCACAAGCGCGCGCTTCACGGGCACCATGTCCAGCACGGGAATGCCTTCGGTGATGCACACGATCAGCGGAATTTCGGCCGCAATCGCCTCCAGAATCGCGTCCGCGGCCCCCATCGGCGGCACATAGACGACAGACGCATCGGCGCCGGTTGCATCCTTCGCCTGAAGCACGGTATCAAAAACCGGCAAGTTCAGGTGGGTGGAGCCCCCCTTCCCCGGTGCCACGCCGCCAACCATCTTCGTGCCGTAAGCAATGGCACCTTCGGAGTGGAACGTGCCCTGCTTGCCGGTGAAGCCCTGGCAGATGACCTTGGTGTTTGCATTGACAAGAATGGACATCAGCCTGCCTTCTTCACTTCGGCGACGATCTTGCGCGCCGCATCACCCAGATCACTGGCGCTCACGATGGGGAGGCCGGAGTTGGCGAGGATTTCCTTCCCCAGCTCCACGTTTGTGCCTTCCAGCCGCACCACCAGCGGCACGCCAAGGTTCACTTCCTTCGCGGCCGCGATGATGCCTTCCGCGATGATATCGCAGCGCATTATGCCGCCGAAGATGTTCACAAGGATGCCTTCGACCGCCGGGTCGGCGAGGATAAGCTTGAAGGCGTTGGTCACCTTTTCCTTGTCGGCGCCGCCGCCCACATCCAGGAAATTCGCCGGCTCCGCACCGTTCAACTTGATGATGTCCATCGTCGCCATCGCCAGGCCGGCGCCGTTCACCAGGCAGCCGATATTGCCGTCCAGCTTGATGAACGCGAGGTCATACCTGGAAGCCTCGACTTCGGCCGGGTCTTCCTCGCTGAGGTCGCGCAGGTCCACCAGGTCCGGGTGACGCGGCAGGGCGTTGGGATCAAAGCCCACCTTGGCGTCCAGCACCAGCAGCCTGCCATCATCCGTCACCGCAAGCGGGTTTATCTCGATCTGGCTCGCATCGGTCCCGATAAAGGCGGCATAGAGCTTGGCGGCCGTCGATTGCGCCTGCTTTGCCAGATCACCCGTCAGCCCAAGCGCCGCCGCCACGCTGCGGCCATGGTGCGGACGCCAGCCCGTTGCCGGGTCGATCGTCATCGTGCTGATCTTTTCGGGTGTGTCGTGCGCCACCGTCTCGATATCCATTCCGCCCTCGGTGGAGGCAACGCAGGCCACCCGGCCCGAAGCCCGATCCACCAGAAACGCGAGATAGAATTCCTTGGCGATATCAACGCCGTCCGTCACATAAAGCCGGTTCACCTGCTTGCCGGCCGCGCCCGTCTGGATCGTCACCAGCGTGTTGCCCAGCATGTCGGTCGCAGCCGCACGCACTTCGTCGGCAGACTTCGCCAGCCTGACCCCGCCCTTGGCTTCAGGCGGCAGCTCCGTGAACTTGCCTTTCCCGCGCCCACCGGCATGGATCTGCGCCTTCACCACATAAAGCGGCCCGGGAAGCTGCCCGGCAGCCGCAACCGCCTCGTCAACCGTAAAGGCTGCGATCCCTTCGGGAACCGGAACGCCCCATTTGGCGAGCAGTTCCTTCGCCTGATATTCGTGGATGTTCATCGTGTGCCCCTCAAGCCAGCGTCGGATCGATGGCCTTGCAGGCCACCAGCAGTTCCTTGACCGCATCGACCGAGACCTGGAAATTGGCCTTGGCTTCATCCGTAAGGGGAATTTCAACCACCCGTTCCATGCCGCCCGCGCCGATCACGCAGGGCACGCCCACATACAGGTCATTCACGCCATATTGGCCGGTCAAGTTCACCGCGCAGGGAATCACACGCTTAAAATCCTTCAGAAAAGCCTCAGCCATCTCGATCCCGCTGGTGGCTGGCGCATAAAAGGCAGAACCGGTCTTCAACAGGCCAACGATCTCGCCGCCGCCGCTCCGCGTGCGCTGCACGATCGCGTCGATTCGCTCCTTGGTGCTCCAACCCATCTTGATGAGATCGGGGATCGGGATACCCGCAACCGTCGAATATTCCACAATCGGCACCATGGTGTCGCCGTGGCCGCCCAGCACAAAGGCGGTAACGTCCTTCACGCTGACCTTAAACTCGTCTGCCAGGAAGTGGCGGAAGCGCGCGGAATCCAGCACGCCTGCCATCCCGACAACCATGTGGTGCGGCAGGCCCGAAAATTCGCGCAGCGCCCAGACCATCGCGTCCAGCGGGTTGGTGATGCAGATCACGAATGCGCCCGGTGCGTTGGCCTTGATGCCCTCGCCCACCGCCTTCATCACTTTCAGGTTGATGCCCAGAAGATCGTCACGGCTCATGCCCGGCTTGCGGGCGACGCCCGCGGTCACGATGATCACATCGGCACCCGCGATATCGGCATAATCATTGGTGCCCTTGAGGTTGGCATCAAAGCCTTCCACCGGGCCGCACTGCGAAAGATCCAGCGCCTTGCCCTGCGGCACGCCCTCCACCACATCGAACAGGACGACATCGCCCAGTTCCTTGGCAGCGGCGAGATGCGCAAGTGTTCCACCGATGTTGCCAGCGCCGATCAGCGCGATCTTGTTGCGTGCCATGTTGGTCCTTCGGAATCATCTGGATTGGAATTGCTGCGCCGCGATAGACCCCGGCTTTCGCCGCCGTCAATGCGCAGAAAGGCGGATCAGGCTCGCAAGCCATGCCCTAGGGCCAGATACTCCGCAGATTGCATTTCCATCAGCCGCGAAACCGTGCGGTCGAATTCGAACCGCCCGTCACCGTGCGGATAAAGCCCTTCCGGCAGCGCATCCGCGGCGATCAGCAGCTTCACATGCCATTCGTACAGCGCATCGATCAACGTCACGAACCGGAGTGCCTCGTTCCGGTTTTCCGGCCCCAGCACCGGCACCCCGACCAGAAAGACGGTATGATAGGTGCGCGCAACCGCCAGATAATCCGCCGCACCCCGCGCCTCCCCACACAATCGCTTGAAGGAAAACACGGCCACACCTTTCAGGCTCTTGGGCACATGCAGCGCACGCCCTCCCCCCACGTCCAGTTCCGCGGTCGGCACATTGGCCCGGTCTTCCACCGGAAAGTCGGTCAGCCGGAAAAACAGCTCGGAAAGCGCAGCAGAGGCCTCCGGCCCGTTCGGCATGTAATAGGTCGGCATCCCGCCCATCCGGTCCAACCGATAGTCCGTCGGCCCATCCAGCGCGATAACATCCAGCTCGGAACAGATCAGGTCGATGAAGGGCAGAAACAGTGTACGGTTCAGGCCATCCCTGTACAGGTCGCGCGGATGCCGGTTCGATGTCGCAACCACCGTCACGCCTGCCTCCATCAGCGCCGTGAACAGGCGCGAAAGGATCATCGCATCGGCCACATTGGTCACTTGCATCTCGTCGAATGCCAGCAGCCGCGCTTCTGCCGCCCATTGCGCAGCGACCGCCGGTATCGGGTCTCCCGCGTCGGCCTGGCGCTGTGCATGCAGCCGGGCATGGGTATCCAGCATGAACTGGTGAAAGTGAATGCGCCGCTTGAGGGCAACGTCGGCATGGCTGAAAAACAGGTCCATCAGCATGGATTTGCCACGCCCCACCCCGCCCCAAAGATAAACGCCACGCCGG
>Ga0335395_10000499_pt1 | contig 24459 bp, 22 predicted proteins | sample MAT02_FD_205744 | JGI IMG/M metagenome (GOLD analysis project Ga0335395, IMG submission 205744) | Freshwater microbial communities from Lake Fryxell liftoff mats and glacier meltwater in Antarctica - MAT-02 (spades assembly) (version 2) ...
TAGTTAGATTGTTGATAGTTAGATTGTTGAGAATTAGATTGAGAATTGGATTGAGGATTGGATTGTTGGCGAGTCGATCGCCCGATCGGAGTTTCTAGCTCAAATTCTTCATCTTCTGAGGAGAAATTCCGGAGTCTTTCTGGACGTGGGGAAGAGGTGATGAAAGCATTGGGTAATTGCAGACAGAGGCTAGAAATAAACCCTAAGGTCAGAGCTATCAGCACCCAAATACCAAGGGGTAACGCCGGAGTTTTTATGCCAAAAATCACTAGGGATAATACCGTCCCCAAATTTTGGACAATAAATAAGCCTAGTATAGTCAACAGTGAGAGGAAAAGGAGCGATCGAATATTAAACATAGCTACAGCAAAGTTAGAAGAATTAATGCCCTTGCCAACGATTGATGGGAATACAGTCGATATCTAATTGATCCAAAGCCCTTGCTACTACAAAATCTACCAGATCCTCGATCGATTGGGGTTGATGATACCAAGCAGGAATGGCGGGAACGATTCTTGCCCCTGCTTCTGCTAGGGTAGTCAAATTTCGTAGATGAATCAAGCTAAAGGGAGTTTCCCTCGGGACGATTACCAGTTTTCGACCTTCTTTTAGTTGCACGTCTGCGGCTCGCTCTAATAGATCTGAACTCAATCCCGTGGCGATCTTACCCACTGTACTCATACTACAGGGCATAATCACCATTCCCAGAGTCCGAAAGGAGCCACTGGCAATATTTGCCCCCACATCCGACCAGCGATGACAGTGGAGTTTTCCCTCATCCTTGACCCCGGCTTGGTCACGCCAGAAAAGCTCTTGGAGTTCTGGCTCTTGGGGCATTTTAATATTTAATTCGGCAAGCCAGACCATGTAGGCAGCTTTGGAGGCGACTAGCTCGATCGAGTATCCAGCCAAAAGCAGGAATTTCACCGCCCGCACTGCATAGATCAAGCCCGAAGCCCCCGACACTGCCAAAATTAGAGGTTTATTCATCTTCTTCTAGTTCTTCACTACTTGCCCGGTTGCCATCCCCCACAGTCACCAGATCAACCTGTTGACGGTAGTAATCAACATTTTTCACCTGTACCTCAGCCTGGTCGCCCAGACGGTAAGCCGTGCGATTCTTTCTGCCCACCAAACAGGAATAGCGCGATCGATACTCGTACCAGTCATCCTTGAGGGAACTCACATGGACTAAACCCTGCACCAGTAGGTCAGCAATCTCCACAAAGAAGCCGTAGGATTGAACTCCAGTAATTAACCCCGTAAAGATTTCCCCTGTGCGCTGTTTCATCAGTTCCGCTTTGTGCAGACCTCGCCAATCTTGCTCGGCATCGATCGCTACCTTTTCTCGATCGTTAATATGACTAATCAAAGTCGTTAGGGTTGCTTCCCATTCCTGTTGCAAATCTGGAGGCAGGATACTCCACTCAAATTGTCCGTGGCAGCCACTATGGAACAGATCAATACTTTCCTTTGCCCGGGTAGTCTTGCGATCGCGCCCCGACTCTGCCAGCACATGGATCAATCTCTGAACCACCAAATCCCCATAGCGTCCCCCCGGTTGAGAGCAGCGAGTATAACTATCTAGGGCAAGGCTAAAATGTCTTCCCGGCTTGGTTCTAAATAGCACAGGCTTCAGGGTTCCCTGTAATAAATAGTGCAGGACTCGATGGTGTTCAGATTTGGTAAATTCTTGGCAGAAATGCTGGTAATCATTGGGGGTAACTTCTTCTTCCTGTTGGAGTTGGAGGTCAAGCTGGAGATTCACCCCTAGTTTGATCAAATCCTGTAGATCCGCCGCATCGGGGGCTGATTGCACAGAGTAGAGGAGGGGTAAACCCAAAGCCTGAAAATGATTTGCCACAGATTGGTTCGCTACGGCAACAAGCTCTGCCAATAGCGATCGCACTGGGGTGGTGGGATAGCTGGCGATCGCCCCCAATCGACCTTCATCTTTGTAAGGATCCAGAGTTTCCAAACCCAAAATTTCAAAACTGCCCCGTTGTTGCCGTTGCGCCTTAATCGCTGGACAGAGATTGAAAAATAGGTATTGGAGGAGGGTAGTTAGTTCTGGGGAAATATCCCCCGGCTGATCGGTTTCACTCGCTAAATTTTCCTGTACTTCTGTATGGGTAAACTGTCGATCGACCCGCACCACCGAAGGACGGATGGCGTACTCCAACAAATTGGCTCCGTCATCAAAGGTCAGTTGAATCGAAACTGCGAGGCGGTCTTTCCCCGGAATCAAAGCTAAACCATCCATCAGTTCTGGGGGTAACAAGGGCAGAACCATGTCTCCCAAAAATACCGTAGTCGCCCGCCGTCTTGCCTCTCGATCGAGGGGAGAATCCATTTCCACATAGTGAGCCACATCGGTAATATGCAAGCTAAATCGCCAGTGGCCCTCTGGGGTCTGCTCCAAACTCAGGGCATTTTCCGATCGAGTGTCGGTACTAGGTTCGATCGTAATTGTTAACACATCCCGTAGGTCTAACCGCCCCTTAATCATGGGTTTCGTGAGCTTATTGGGGATTAAGCCCTGCAACGCCGTCAATAACTCTGGGTTAAAACTCGTTCGTAGATCATGCTTGCAACAGACAATATCCGTATCGGCGATCGACTCCGCTTCGCTACCTAAGATCCTTGCTACTCTTCCCGCCGGAGGTTTCTGCCCCAAGGGATAGCGCAACACTTCCACATGAACCAAATAATCAATGGAAGCCGCCAAGAGTTCTTCGTTCTCACTGAAAAGATCAATCTCAAACAACAGCCGATCGTCTAAGGGAATGGCACTATAACCAGTTTTATTTTGCTTGACCCGGGCCAGAATCGATGGGTTGGCTCGCTCTAGGATGACCTTTATCTGTCCTTCCGGGCTACGGCGACGGGTTCCCTCCTTCGTGACTTTCACCAAAACTCGATCGCCATTCCAAGCATTACTCAGATGACTTTCCCGGACATAGATATCTTCTCCGCCCTCGGTAGTTTGGATCGCAAAACAGAACCCCTTACTAGAGCAGCGCAGTTTTGCTTCCACCACATCTTCTTCTAGCACCCGCCGATATTTGCCCCGATCCTTCAGCAGTAAACCAATCTTTTCTAGAGCATCGAGAGCAATTTGGAGACGATGCAGATGCAGTTCATCTTGTAGCCCCAACTTTCTCTCCAAAACTTTCGGAGCTACCAACTTATCATCAGTGAAGCTAGAGAGGAGAGTGGCGATTGAAAATTCCATCCATTAATCCTTCGTTATTGAACGTTTGTTATGTTTAAATAAATTTATGAAGTTTAGGGTGACGGGCAAGCTGAGAGATCAAGTTAGGGAATAAAAATTACTGAATTTAACCTCAACTCCTAGCCCAAAATCCTTAGGCAGCCTAGCTCCTTGCATCTATACCAAGCAAGAAGCCGACCACAGGTACTAAAGATTTACCCGCCCTTCATCAGCTATCTATATTTAATAATTTCCAATCCGATACCTGCGTGGATTGTAGAGCAGCATCCCCCAAGAAGTGAATTGGTTGCCTAGGTAATTGCTGTTGCTTTGTTTAAATGTCAAAGATTGCTGATGAAGAGTCTAAAACAATACCAAAACAATAGTATACCAACAATGAATCAAATATTTAAATATACTTGAAATGGTTCTAATTTTTTTACAAAAGTATTTTTATTTTTTGAGATTAAATCTCATTAGATGAAGTTAAGTAACGGGATTGATTAGCTCCTGACTCGAAAAGCCTCGATCGCCATATCGTATTCCTTGGGCAACAACACATAACCAATATTATCGCTGGGTCGGGGAATCATATGGTAGGACAAAAGCAACTTTTCTCCCGGTGCAGCTCCAGCTTGGACTTTCTTCACTGCTTCTACTCCAGCTTCTACAGATACCTTCACCTCGGAAACATTACCCCGAACAATTACCGTATAAAAAGCTCCACTAACTTTTTCATAACCCACCAACATCACATTAGCTGCCTTGACCATGGCATCTGCTGCCGCCAAAGCGGGGGGCCAACCCCGGACTTCTACCATGCCTACTGCTTCTTCCATAACAACTATTCTCTGAGTTTTAGTGAAATTTATTTTAGTGAAATCTATTTTAAGTTAAATTCTGAATTTACTCCCCCTGTGCATCCCTAATATTATCACCAAGAGATTGCTACCAAAAGATTATTCTCTGGCTCCAGATACCCCAAATTAGAACAATCTGGAACAATCTAGCAAAAGTTACGTTCGATCGACCCAAATTGATTAACCCAGATTGATTAACCCAGATTGCTTAACCCAGATCACGCTGTCCAAGCTTTCATTTTGCCCGGATTCAAGAGACCATAGGGATCTACTAGTTTTTTGAAGGCTAACTGTAGAGGGTCGATCGCCTTCATACCGCCGTCTTCCAGAATATAGGTATGGGGGTTAGCAATTAAAGCTCCCAAGTCTTCGTGATACTGGATAATTTCGTTCATTCTCGCTTCGGTGGAATAACGAACGATCTGGAGAGAAGCGGGAACCGTCTGCCCCTGCATTTGAATGAATTCTAGATGGGGAATCACTTCATCACCAAAATTATGGAATAGTTTTTCTAAAAGTTTCAGGGCTTTATCTGGAGGAAAGAGAGTCTGAAGATAGGTCAGGTTTGGGTCAACGCTGCGGGCGTGGAGGGTGGTGTGATTCCAAGTAAATTCCAGTAAACTAGTGCCTTTGTTGGCTTCCTTGGCAGTTTTTTGATAAGTAACCTCGCCCCCAAATTCTTTCACCAGTTCTTGAAAAGGTTCCAGAGAAAATTCGGCAATCATCAACAAAGCACAATGACAATCCGCAGGCAGATAATTCTTCAAAGCCACAAAGTAGCTAGGAATGGGGGCAGCATGGATACTTACTAACTTTTTAACAATCCCATCCGCATCCCCTAGAGCTTGCCCAAACCGAGCAGCCTCCATGAAATCGGTAAAGGTGACAATTACCTCTGCCCAAGGAATCGCCGGAGCGAGGGGCATTTCTAGTTCCACAATGATGCCGTTAGTCCCGTAGTTATGATTTACCTTTTGGATTTCATCCCCCCGCAGTTCCACAATTCTGGGCGTGTCTTCCATGGTGACAACTTTCACGGCGTGAATATTACCTCGATCGCGCAATTGCCCGTAGGTGACAGAACCAATCCCGCCACTTCCCCCCGCAATAAATCCCCCGATCGTTGCAGTCCGATAGGTCGAGGGAACCATCCGCCATTCCCAGCCCATTTCCCGTGCTTGTTTATCAAAGGCTGCCATTTTTACCCCCGGTTCCACGGAAGTTAATCCGGGTTTGAGCCAGTTAATCTTGGTCATCTTTGTTAGATCCAAAATCAAACCACCGTAGAGAGGAACACACTGCCCATAGTTCCCTGTGCCTGCCCCCCGGACGATTAGAGGTGCCTTATGGCGGACACAGACTTGAGCAACTTGCAGAACTTCCTCGATCGAGCTAGGACGGACTACCAAATCCCCAGTTTTATCCTTAAGGAGGGGTTGGAGAATGGGGCTGAAGTGATAATAATCTGTAGATAGTTTTGCAACCTGAGTCGGGTCAGTAATAACTTCCAACCCAGCAAGCTCTTGGGCGATCGAATTCCAGTTAATAGATGGTTTCATGAGTTTAAGAAGGTAGAGGGAGGTAGAAGGAGGTAAGGGGAGGTAAAGAAGGTACAGGGAGGTAGAGGGAGTTTAGGAGAGTGGCTGAGGTTAACAAGGACTTAGGAAATGGTTGTAAACCAATAAATAATAGAATGGCTTTAGAATCGCTTTTTTATGTTTTCTCAAACATTTTTTTAACCGTTTTCTGTCCGAGACATTAATACCCAAATCCCCGATCAAAAGTCTCGAATTGTTTTTTATCTGATCCCACTCCAAGTTAGTTTCAAAGCCGGATCATGATTGGGAGGAGTAATCCCGCCGCCGTCATCTTGATCTAATCTGCCAGTTAGTAAGTAAGTACGCATATCGCCCTTGCCTTTAATGTGGATAATTCCTCTGTCTGTAAACCGATACTTATCATGTAAAATATCATAGGTTAACTTTGTAACTTGAATAGCACCAGAGATGCCGTGGGATTCCATCCGGGCTGCGGTATTGACAGCATCACCCCAGAGGTCGTAAATAAATTTTTTAGTGCCAATTACTCCGGCGATCGCAGCTCCAGTATTGATACCGATGCGAATGTTAATTTCTGCATGATGTTTGACATTAAATTTTGCTAATTCCTCTTGCATATCTAAAGCCATTTCAGCAATACATTCGGCATGATTAGGGATGGGATTAGGTAAACCGCCGACTACCATATAAGCATCACCAATGGTTTTAATTTTTTCCAACCCGTACTTTTCTGTCAGACTATCGAAGGCTGAAAAAATTTCGTTGAGAAAAGCTAGTAATTCTTCGGGAGATATTTGGGCTGACAGGACGGTAAAACCGACAATATCTGCAAACAAAACCGTCACTTCTGCAAAGCCATCAGCAATATTACTTTGACCATCTTTTAATCTATCGGCAATGGATGCGGGTAAAATATTCAGCAGCAGGCGATCGCTCTTTTCTTGTTCTTTTAGGAGTTCGATATTTGTCTCTTGTAACTGGGCCGTGCGTTCCCTGACCCGATCTTCTAATTGTTTAGCATTTTGACGCAACCTATTAATAGCTAAAGTTAATCCTGTGATACCCAAAATTGCCAGTCCTGCCAACAGGAAAAACAAGTTTTGGAGTCCCCCGCGAGTTTTTTGAGTGATCGTCTCTAGGGGTTGAGTAATTTCTAAAATCCCCCGCACATCTCCCTCTTTCCAATCTTTTTTAGGGCTAAGGGGGTGAGTATTATGGCAATTCACACAGCTAGCAGTTAAAAGGTCTGCTTCGGCATAGCGAAAGGCTGGTTTGCCACGAAATTCTTCACTCCGAAAAAATTTCTGGGTTGGATTTTGCGTCAAATATTTGAGGGCTTCTCGTTCAAAGTCATCCTGAGGCTTGCCTTCTTTTTCTCGCCAAGGAAATGGATAGTCGCTGTAGAGACGAACTGACATTTCAGAATTTTTGTTGGTGATTTGTTTACCGAGTTCTATCAGAAAGGTTGCTGGGACAGGAACTACTGTTTTTGTTGGATTATAGTCGTGTTCAAAGTTAATCAGTTGATCATTGGTGAGACGATTAACCACCTCGGAACTGTAAAGAGTCCGGGCTTCTATAATACTTTGGGCGTAGAGGGTGGCATTCTGGAGGGCTTGAGAGGCGATGAGACTAGAGGAAAGCTGAGATATATTTGCCATGGCGATCCCAACACCGACGCAGAATAAAATTGTCAACGCAAGGATAATGCGCTTGTAAATGAATTCGCTGATGGTGGCTCGGCTGTGAGAAATTAACTGGTGCATGGTGTCTCCAGGGATGAGATTTAATCTTTGATTTAGATTTAGATGCACTATCCACTGTTCACTGATTCAACACTAGATCATCCAGCACGGCGTAATCCGGCAGACTAGTATTAATGGGTTTTCCCTTTCTGATCACAATGCGATCGTGCTGCGATCGAGCGAGGAGTTCACTGTATCTTCGTCCCCGAAACAAAATTAAATCTGCTGGAGTACCGAGGCTAACTTTACCTATTTTGGGTAAACCAATAATTGTTGCTGCCGTATTTGTTACCATCCCGACGGCTTTAGTGTAGTTATTATCCAAGTGGGCAATGCGGACTCCTTGACTCAGCACTTCTAACATATCGTGATCCCCAAAACTATAGAAAGGATCCCGGCAGTTATCACTGGCGATCACCACCATAATTTCTGCCTCCTGTAGTTCCTGAATCGCTGTCACTCCCCGCCATCTCGGAGTCCTTTTCTGCTCTCGGTCTTGGAGAAACATATTACACATGGGCAGGCTAACAATACCAATTCCGGCCTCTTTGACAACCTTCAAAGTTTCTTCTACTACTTCTGGTGATTGCACTGCTAGACTGCAACAGTGACCACAGGTAATTTTGCCCGTAAATTGATGACGAATTGCTCCTAGGGCAATGTAATAAAGACATCTGGACTCTGGATCGTTGGTTTCATCCACGTGGAAATCTAGATCCAAGCCCCGTTCCTTGGCAAGAGTAAAGACTCGATCGATCTCCGCCTCCAAATTCGGATTAGGATAGGCAACCCCACCGAGAATCTCCCCAGAGGCAGCTACTAAATCCGCCAGTTCCACCCCCTCCGGAGTCAGGTAATAATCCAAAGGCACTAGGGCAACGGCTTGGAGAGTGAGGCGATCGTGCCATTGTTTTTTTAGTTCGTTAAATACTCGAAATCCTTGCTTACCGAAATTTCCAAAAGCATCTAAATGAGTCCGCAGAGCCTGAGTGCCGTGGGCATAGCTACACTGTAAGCCAAATTCCATCCGGCGATACAAATCCTCTGGCTCCCAATTAGCTTTTGCATCTCGCTGAATCATCTCCACAGCCGTAGAGAATTGCCCGTCAATATTCATAGCCCTTTCCCATACATGCCCCTTATCTAGATGGGTATGGATATCTACGAAACCCGGTAAAATCATTCCCTGTCGGAGATCATAGCTGGCTTCTTGATTAGCCTCTTGATTAGCCTTTAGATTGATAACTTGATTGGTAGTTCGATCGACCCCAGAACCTTCACCCAGAGATAATGTAGGTCGCACCTGTTGAATTACTCCCCCCTGAACATGAATATCGACCAAAACTAAGCCCTCTCTAGTTTCCTGCCAATTACCGGGAGGAAGCAAGGCAACGGGGACGTGGGCATTTTTGAGCCAGTAGATACCCGTTTCCAAAATTGATAGATTCATAAAGCCCCTAGTTATTTAATACCCTAGTTTTCCCGTTTGATGGCACTTTCATGCCAGTTCTTGAGTAGGAAATCTGAGAGAGCCGTTAAGCTGACAAAAATCAATACTCCTAACACTGTCGTTAAAAGCAAAGCAGCAAACATCCGGGGAATTTGCAGATTATAACTTGCCATCAAGATTTGATAGGCTAACCCAGCCTTCGCTCCCCCAGTCCCCGCTACAAATTCGGCAACCACCGCCCCAATGAGTGCCAAGCCGCCGCTAATTTTTAACCCCCCAAGGAAATAGGGCAGGGCTGCGGGTAATTGCAGATAGATCAGGGTCTGCCACTTCGAGGCTCGGTAGAGTTGAAAGACATTGCGGAGGTTGTGGTCAACGCTATTTAAGCCGAGGGTTGTATTAGAAATGATGGGGAAAAAAGCCACAATCCAAGCACAGACGACTAGGGCAGCAAAGGTGGTATTGGGTTCTGGAACAATCCGCCGAATCCAGAGAATAATCAGGGGAGCGATCGCCACGATCGGGGTAGTTTGTAAAATCACGGCGTAGGGAAAGAAACTGCGCTCAATCCATTTGCTCTGGACAAATAAAACCGAAATAAACACCCCCGAAGCTACGGCAGCAATAAAAGCCACGAGGGTAATTTGCACGGTAATCATCAAGGAACCAAATAGGATATTCCAGTCTTTGATCAAGGCTTGGATGACTAACATCGGGCCCGGAAGGAGAAAGGGCGGCATCTTCGTAATCCTCACAAATAATTCCCAAATAATCAGGGCAGTTATACCCACAACTAAGGGGGCCATCACATCGATCGAGGTCAGCTTTTTCCAGAGCTTTGTACCTAGGACTAGCTTGGAGGATGGAGTTTCAGCTACGGGCATCAGAGTTGGTTGCGGCAAGGATTTAGTCATAATTTATAATATTTAAGTCATGATTAAAGCTGGATATTTAACTATTTTCCGTGAACTTCGTCATAATATTCAGTTCCGGCAACGGCAGCAGCTAATCTGCCAGAAATCTCTCGACAGTATTCATTGCTAATCCGGGAAGTTCTAAACTCCTCTGTGCGGGGATAGGGAGCCTCGATCGCCACTTCCCCCACCACTCGACCGGGACGAGGAGCCATGATCACTACCCTCTGAGAAAGATACACCGCTTCGTAAATATTATGGGTAACAAAAACCACCGTGTAGCGACTGCCCTGCTCATCTCCTTGCTGCCAGAGGTTTAAGACATCGGCATTGAGTTTGGCTCTGGTCATTTCATCCAAAGCCCCAAAAGGTTCATCCATCAAGAGAATTTTCGGTTTAGTTACCAAAGCACGGGCGATCGAGACCCGCATTTTCATTCCCCCGGACAATTCTCTAGGGTAAGACTGAGCAAATTTATCCAAACCTACCAAATGTAAGACTTCTTGGGCGGGCGATCGAGATTCCCGGTCACTCATGCCCACCAACTTCAAAGGCAGCCGCACATTTTCCATCACCGTTGCCCAGGGCAGCAAAGAAGGTTCCTGAAACACAAAAGCCAATTCTTTTTGGGGTTGATGCTCTCCCCACGTAATACTGCCCTCAGACATCTGCCCCAAACCCGCCATTAGCTTCAAAGCAGTACTCTTGCCGCAGCCCGAAGCTCCGACCAAACTGACGAACTGCCCATCCTCGATCGCTAGGTTCATGTCTTGGAGGGCGATCGTCCCATTAGCATAAACTTTACTAACGTGGTTAAAAGTAATAGCCTGAGATTTCGCCTCGCTGAAAGAAACTTTTGAACTCATAAATTAAGTTTTAGTCTGTAAAAAAATATCACCCGCAAAAAGTTGTATCTAGCTCATACTATAGCTAATTCCTACCCTATGATAGGAGCTATCCTTAAAAAATATTGTGATTATCAGCATCTTATTTCTCTTAGAGTCAGTTAATAAACTTCATCATGGCTACCAATATCAATAAGAAGTATTTCTTCTGTATCCGAATCTGGGTATTTTTTAAAATTGAAGACTAGGCGACAGTCATATTCTATAGTGCAAGCCCACACTCCAGATAACTTTCCTTTTAATTTATGAGTTTTCAAAGAAGAGTGAAATGGATCGACAACTAAAATTTTCAATCGATTAGTTATTTTTGCTTCTAGATTAGGGTCTCGGCGGATTAGAGAATTGAAAGATCGCTTAAACGAAGAAGAAAAGACCAAGGTTCTTATTGCTTTAGTTCTGCCATGACCTCATCTACTGTGCCTCGAAATACTTGTCCTTGGGCATACTCCTCATTAGCATGAATAATATTAAGGGCAATTTCATCTCTCCGCTTATCTTTCAGTCGTTTTTTAATCAGGTTAATTAGGGTAATTTGCTCATCATTAGACATTTCTTCTACTAATTCCAGAACTTTATCAAAACTATAAGTATTCATCTTCGCTGGGGTATATTGATTTCATATCTATCAATCTTACTAGATTATCATCTGATCCCAAATGCACTCACGAGGTGCTGTATTAATATTGATAAAATTTGTAGTGATGGTTTGATAGTAAGGTTAATAGTATGGAAGTTCCCCGTTTGCATCCCGAAACTACAGAGGCAGTCCGCCAACGGGTGGATATTGTTGAGGTGGTTTCTGAGTATGTGGTCTTAAAAAAACAGGGGAAAGACTATACAGGCTTGTGTCCGTTTCATACAGAGAATAGTCCTAGTTTTAGTGTCAGTCCTAGTAAACAACTCTACTATTGCTTTGGGTGTCAGGCGGGGGGAAATGCCCTAAAGTTTTTGATGGAAGTGGGGAAGCGATCGTTCAGTGAGGTGATTCTCGACCTTGCCCAGCGTTACCAAGTCCCCATTAAAACCCTAGAACCCAAGGAGCGAGAGGAGTTACAAAGGCAGCTTTCTCTGCGGGAGCAACTTTATGAAGTGCTGGCGATCGCCACAAGTTTCTTTCAACACGCCCTCCGTCAACCCCAAGGAGCCTCAGCCCTAGAATACCTAAAGCACCAGCGCCAACTCCGAGAAGACACCATCCAACAATTCCGCCTCGGTTACGCCCCCAGCACTTGGGATACTCTCTATCGTTACCTAGTCGAGCAGAAAAAAATTGCCGTGGCGATCGTCAATCAAGCGGGGTTAATTTCCCCGAAAAAATCTGGGGATGGTTATGTAGATAGGTTTCGCGATCGCTTGATGATCCCGATTACAGATATTCAAGGGCGGGTAATTGGTTTTGGAGGCAGGACTCTCAGCGAAGAACAACCCAAGTATCTCAATTCTCCCGACACAGAACTATTTAATAAAGGGAAAACTTTGTTTGCACTAGATTTTGCCAAGGCGGGGATTACCAAGCAGGATCAAGCGGTGGTGGTGGAAGGATATTTTGATGCGATCGCCCTCCATGCAGTGGGGATTAATCAAGCCGTAGCTTCCCTCGGCACAGCCCTCACGGGGGATCAAGTAAAATCCCTATTGCGCTACACCGAATCGAAGCAAATCATCCTCAATTTTGATGCAGACAAAGCTGGAGTCAATGCCGCAAGTCGGGCTATTAGTTCTATCTTTCCCTTAGTCTACGGCGGGCAGGTGGGATTGCGAGTGGTGACTCTGCCTGATGGCAAGGATGCTGATGAGTTTCTCTTGCACAATCCCGTTGCTAATTATCAAGAATTACTCACCAATGCGCCCCTATGGATTGATTGGCAGTTACAGCAATTAGTTATCGGTGTTGACCTGAAACAAGCGGATCAATTCCAGCAAGTTAACAATGAAATGGTGAAAATCCTCAAGGAAATCACCGAAAATAATCTACGGACTTCCTATCTCCAGCAGTGTGCAACTCTACTCAGTCAAGGAGATGGTAAATTATTTCCGTTGCTCTTAGAGAACTTAATTACTAGTTTAGGCGGCAATCTGCACCGAGGATCGGCGACACCGCAGGGTAAAACCACCTCAAGATATCAACAACAAACTAACCAACAAGCTAGTCAAAATTCCTCTAAAGCTTCTCTTATCCATAACTCTGGCGAGCAAAACCTGCTAGAAAAATCTGAAACTTTATTAATGCGGCTCTATCTCCATTGCCCAGAGTATCGAGAGGTGATTATTACGGTTTTAGAGGAACGCAACTTAATTTTTACGATCGCCGATTATCGGTTTCTTTGGCAGCAAATTGTAGCGATCGAACCCACTTTATCTAGGCAACAACCAGATTTAATTGCCAGAATCCAAGATGAATACCTGCAATTCCCAGAGAAACTCAACCAAATTTCCCATCTTTTCCACCTAGATGAGTATACTGAAAATCAAATCAGCGTCGCCCCAGAATTAATCAACGCCGCCGTAGCTTGTATGGAGCGGGTTATCTGTGAAAAATGTTATCGCTACTATTTAGACCTGTGGCAGAAAACTGATTTTAAGCTCGATCGACCCCTAATGGAAAAGTATTGGCTGGAGTTAACTAGATCAAAAGAACGGATCAAAGACCTCGATCGAGAATTACAGTTTTTATATTTCTATCGCTAGGTTCGATCATTTGCTAGGTTTGGTCATTTTTAAGTTTTTTAAAGTACAGTAAACGAGAGCAATTATCTTAATAATCTCTAAAAAATCAAACACCTGAAAAACTAATTACGAAAACACCAATTATCATGATTATCAATGCGATAATTCTAATTCCAGCTTGTTTTTCTTTAAGCACTATCATTCCATAAAGTACACTAAATAGTCCAGCCGTTCTAAGTAGTGAACTAACAATAGAGAGACTAGAAGGATCATTTGTTATGAATAAATAATAAATTAGATTAGATGACAAGCTAGTTAAAATTCCAGAAAAAGCCAGCATTGCAAAATTCTTCGTTAAATCTTTAAAGAAATTTTCATCAGCTTTAATAGCAGGTATTAAAAGCAATAAAAAAGTTCCGAGAGAAGTAACTAAAGTCCAAAAAATAGGATTTGTCTGTTGCGTTCCAGTTCTGCCAAGAAAATTATCTAACGCCCAAACAAAAGCAACTACAAGCATTAAGACAGCACCTTTATCAAAAAAGAGTGATTTTATAGGGTCTAAAAAACTATTCTTGCGTATATCCAACTTCAAGAAATATGATCCAACTATAATAATAAAAATACCTAATATAGACATAGAGTTTGGTAGATCAAATCCAAACAAAGGCTGTAAAATAAGTGTAAAAAGCGTAGAAAAATTTAAGATGGGTATAACTAGAGATAAGTCTGAAATCTTAAAAGCAGTACTCATAGAAATACTTGAAATAGCAAATAAAAAAACAGTTAAAAAAAGTGCAGAATAAAAGTTTATATCAAATAAAAAACTCTTAAAATCAGGTGGAAATAAAAATAATATCAAAGAATTACTAATCACCATACCAATGCTTACACCAACACTTAAAGTATATGGACTAATATCTTTTGAAAGATTTTTTGCTATGATATCTTTACTAGCTTGTAAAAAGGCAGCAAGTATAGAGATTAATATCAACATTTTGTTCTTTTTTAAAAGAAATTTATAATAAAAAAAACTAGCCTTTGTGGCTAGAAAAGTTAATTTATTAACAGAACTATTTGATTTTATAAAACATAGTTAAAGATGGGTTAATCACCAATAATTTCTGGTTGCATCAGTTCATCAGACATTTCAATAATCGCCCGTAGTACTGGCTTCATCATCGGATCGTCAATATCGTTATCTTCATAACGGCGGCGCTTGGCACGGTTGGCGACTTGGACAGTGATTTTGTAGCGATTAGAGGCATTACTAACCAAATCTTCGGCTCGACACATCACATCCAGAGAGTCGAAATGATAACGTTTGTGCAACATAGTAATTTTCCTGTAGCTGATTAGACCTAATTAGAAGCTATCCCTAAGCTAAATTTTGACTTTTAACTTGAGCTTCACTATCTTAGCTCATTAACTCTAACCTGTTAACCTTGCCTCTTAATTTTCCTCGCTGGAGAGCCGACTAAAGTGGGGGGAATTGCGATCGCCATCGGCAGGACTCGCCCAGCCATGAATAGCGTCAAGGCTAACCAGAGGAGGTGAGGATTTTGTGACTGCCAAGCCCAGAAAGCCACGGGAGCAAAGCCTACTAGGGAAGCAATGAGAGCCGATCGCAACAATACTTTCCCGGCAGTTAAGCCAATAAAATAGCCATCCAACATATAGGCAAGGCTGCCAAAACTGAGAATTGGCAACAACCACAGCACATAGTTAGGAATTTGTTCTAAGACTTCTAGATGTTTGGTGAGTAAGCTAAAAATGGGCAGGGGAAATAGAATCACCGGGAGAGCGATCGCCAAGCCTAAAACCAAGCTCAAACCCCCAGCTACCCAAATTAGCTGTAGGAGTTCAGATTGGGGCTGCTTTGCATTTACTTGATTTGCATTTACTTCATTGGTCTGTGATGAGTTAATTTCTGGTGAATTAATTTCTGCTTGCTTCCCTTGTCCATAAAAAGTCCCCGCAAAACTTTCTGTGGCAAAGGCAATACCATCGATGAAGTAGGCAGAGAGATTAATAATCTGCAAGATTAAAGTGTTGGTAGCAAGGACGATCGTCCCCATTCCGGCTCCCAAGTTTATAAATACAGCAAAACTAGACACCATTAACAATGTCCGCACCAAGATATCTCTATTCAAACTAACAGTTGCTTTTAGGGCTGCAACTTCCCATAGCTGGGAGAATTTCGGGAAATTTACATGAGCTAAGACTCCAGAGTTCCCAGAAGAGGAGCTAGACTCAAAGGCAATTAATCCTAATCCAGCCCCCATCATTAGGTACTGACTTATCGCTGTCGCTGCCCCGGCTCCCGCACTCTCCCAACCAAACTTGTTGATAAAAAAATAATCCAAAATAATATTGGCAAGATTGCCGACTACCGATAGCCAGAAAACCTGCTGCCCCTGCGATCGACCCAGAAACCAACCCAACAAGACAAAGTTTAATAGCGTTGCTGGTGCGCCCCAAATCAGAGCATTGTAATACATCTGCCCTGATAGTTTCACCGCCGCCGTGGCACTTAATAAGCTAAAACCTAATTCCCGTAAAGGATATTGCAGAATCAAAATCAACGTCCCCAAGCCCAGAGCCAAAAGGGAGTTGCGTAAGCCCACCAGTAAAACTTCCCTCGGCTCACCTCTGCCCACTGCCTGAGCGGTCAGCCCCGTTGTCCCCATGCGCAGGAACCCAAAAGTCCAGTAGATATAGTTAAACAAAACCGTGGCGATCGCCACCCCCACTAGATGCTTAATATCTGCCAAATGCCCCAAAAACGCTGTATCCACCAGCCCTGCCAAAGGAACCATGAGATTAGCCAACACATTCACAGCACTGAGTTGCAGAAACCGGGGCACGAAAGTATATTGTCCAGCTAGAGCAGCCATAGTTTATTTAGTTTTAATGGCGAAAATTATAGCAAATTATCCATCAACGCCATGAGGTTGATCGCCCCCACAGATAAACTATCTAAGCCTTGCTGCTCATCCAACTCCAATTGATGATCTAACAATCCCTTGAGAGCAATTAACTTAAAACTACTTTCCACCGCAGCTTTAGCGATCGCCTCGGCGGCTGGCAGATAGCCAATATCTCCCAAATTTCTTAGGACAATCCGCCGCATTTTAATATCATCATCTAACAAACTATCTACCAATATCTTCCCATAAGCCTCATCCCCCGTAATCTGGTACATCGCCCGCGCTGCTGCATACCGAATCTTGGGTAAGGGATGGTCTAAAAATGGTTGAATCAATTCCTGTGCCTGAACAGCGTGTAAATTACCCAGAGCCGCCATCGCCGCTTCGTAGGGTTCTGTGAGGTGAGGTCGTCCCGATGTTTGTACTGCTTTTGCTACGCCCCCAGTCAACAACTGCATCAAGGCGGGGATACTAGAATGATCTTTGAGTTGTCCTAGGGCTTCGGCGGCACACTCCCGGACATAGAAATCACTACATTCTAGACAGGTAATCAAACCAGATATGGCTCTGGGATCACCCATTTTCCCCAAGGCTCTGGCTGCGTTCCGCCGGAGGGGATAACCTCCTAATTCCGTTCGATCGACTTCATCAGTTAAACACTCAATCAAAACCTCTACTGCTTCTGGGCTATGGACACGAAACTTACCCAGCCACCATGCAGCATAATAACGGAGACTCGTATCTGGGTGGCGGAGATTGGCGATCGCTTCTTCCACCGTCAGTTGTTGAGTCCCCTGTGCTAATTCCTGTTCTGGCTCTAACATTCCAGATTTTACTAATTTAATTAACTACTCAGCTTCGTCTGAGGTCAGGGGAGTAATACTAACGATCTTCCCGCCCTGCCGCAAAATTCGCTGCATTTCTTCATTCATCCGGCTGTAGGGAACCGTGACAAAGGTGCTGCCGCTATTGCGAATATTGTATTTATTCATATCATTTGTCCGGCTTTGTTTTAAGCCCACAACTTCATAACGAAAAGTGCGGCTAGCAGAAGATTCCAATCCTCCAGTCCCGATCGTAGTTTGCCCAAACATTGATGTTCTCCTAGAAAGTTTTTGTGAAAGTTTTTGTGAAAGTTTTAGCAAAAATCTCGATCATTAATTAATATCTATCAATTAATATCTATCTATAAAAAGAGCAGGTTTTACTTTAACTATTGTTTTGAGGTTATCAAAGATTTTTAGCTAAATTCATCCCTGCCCTTAATATTTAAACCAGATACTCAAACCAGAACTAGCCTAATCTCGGTCTAGGCTGGGTTGATGCTCACAATCTTGCCACCAGCTTTGCTAATTTGTTGCATCTTAGCAGTTAAGCGCTCGTAAGGTACGATGAATACCGTGCTACTCCGGCGGATATTCGGATAACCGGGTTGTTGAGAGCTAGCTCTCAGAGCAGTAACTTCAATGCGGAAGATGCGATCACTTTCTCCCACGGCATTACCCATAGTTAACCGAGGAGCCACATCATTAGAAGCCCGGAATACCCAAGCTCCCGTGCTGCCAGAGGGGGGAACGATCGTAGAAGCGGTATTTTTGCCCAACTCCCGTGCTAAACGAGCGCTGGTTCCACCCACTTGGGAGCTATCACTGTTGGCATAACCCCGATAGAGCCGGAACATCCGGTTAAACCCCACGGTTTTCTGCCCCGGTTGGAAGTCAAAACCCCGATAATAGGGAACTACACTATCCCCGAATGCTGATTGATACTCTACAGAATCAACATAAGAATCAATTTCTGCATCATAACCTTGGTTCTGATAGATATCTAGGTGGAATACCACTTCCGATTCATCGTAGGGAGCCCGACCCAAAAGATGTTTGTAGTTGAGTTCGATCGCCCTAGTCTGAAAATTGTTGTAAAAAAATTTGTTTTTGTATAGCTCCGACTTTGCCACAGAGCGGACAAATTCCCGGACACTGATATTGCCATCACGCAAAAGCGACTCAGCACTAACTAAACGCTCTGACTTCATCAGGTAATCATTGCCCAAGACATGACGATATACTGCCCGGATCACCGTTTCTACATCTTCCCTACTATAGTTAGGGCGTAATTCCACGGGGGCAGCATTACTAAACGCCGAAGTTCCTAATCTGGATGCTGCTGTTGTAATTGCCATCTTCCTTTCTCCTAAAACTCGCCATTATTATCTACGTTTCTAAATCATCTAGATAAAACAAGGCCCGGAAAGATAAGCAGCACTAGTTAGAGATGTTAAAAAATCCAAAAGATGAATTTTCCCTAACCACCGTAGCCTACTTTTCCGGGCGGAAAGCCAATTAGCTTAGAGCATTAATGGCGTAGTCGACGTAGGTGTTAGCTTCGTTAGCAGCTTGACCACTTAGACCATGGTTAGCTTTGATGTGCTTCAGAGCTTCTACGTACCAGCTAGGAGACAAGTCAAAAGCCCGGTTAACTTCATCCAAACCAGCAATCAGGAACTCATCTAAAGGACCAGTACCACCAGCTACTAGAGAGTAGGTAACAATTCTTAGGTAGTGACCGATATCACGAGAGCACTTGGACTTGCCACGAGAATCAGCAGCAAAGTTAGCTCCAGACATTTGGGTGGTGTAGGGGAATTTTTGGTAAACAGCTTGAGCAGCACCATCAATTAGTTTTTGAGCGTTGCTGGTTAGGCTCCGAGCAGCTTCCATGCTAGCAGCAGCCCGATCGAGACGACCGTTTACAGCTTGTAGTTCGGTGTTGCCTAAGAAACGTCCTTGGGTATCAGCAGCGGCGATCGCTTCAGTGATAGGGGTTTTCATGATCTAATCTGTCTCCTTAAAGTAATGTTTTTCAAGTTTTGCTTACAGCAATTTATTGAGATTGCAGTACATGATGACTGCGCTAGATTGGCTCTAGATTGGCTTTAGATTTTTGCTCTATTAGAAAAGAGTTAATTAACCTACAGCAGCAGCAGCCCGATCGAAGTAACCAGCAAGCTCAGAAATGAGTTGACTGCAATCGCCGGGGGTGATACCAGCAGAATCGTTAGCAACAGCAATAGCAGCATCCTTCATTTTTTGTACGCCTACAGCTACGGAAGAACCGGGAGTTCCTAGAGCTTGGTAGGTTTCGCGTAAGCCATTCAAGCAACGGTCATCTAGAACACTAGCATCGCCAGCGATCGCAGCGTAGGTAACATAGCGAAGAATGATTTCCATATCTCGCAAGCAAGCAGCCATACGACGGTGAGTATAAGCATTTCCACCGGGAGCGATCAGGTTGGGTTGTTCATCAAACAAAGCACGAGCAGCGTTGGTGACAATAGCAGAAGCGTTGCGGGTGATCCGGTTAACAACGTCCATACGCTTGTTACCGTCTTTAACAATGGCACTTAGAGCATCTAGCTGAGCAGAGCTAAGGAATTCTCCCTTGGCATCAGCTTGAGAAACCACTTTGGCGAATGCGTCTAACATGAATTAATCTCCTGTGAGTTGATGTAATTATTTTGATCAAAAAAACAGCTTAGTTTTTGTGGGGTAGTCGTCCTAGAGCTTTCCTAAGTAGATATTCTTAGTCAAATCCTATGTAAGAACTATGTCCAAGGAATATTCTAATAAAAGTATTCTCAAATAAAACCACTGAATCACATTAGTTAACAAAAGCTCAATTGAAAGCTAGTTTTCTCAAGGCTTTCTCTCTATTTCTTCACCAACAAACTAGACCTATTCTTACTACCGTAAGATCAGTATCGTAAATTTAGTGATTATGAGAAAAAAAAATTTTTTATGAGAGAAAGAAAGATTAGAAAAAACCTTGACTTATTTAACTTTTGTTTGTGATTTATTCCCTACAGGATAATTTATACAATGCTGTGTCAGCTTTTTCTCTTAAGATTTATTAAGTTTTCCCAGCATTTCTCCCCTGAACCCGGAAATCTTGACAGGGTAAGTCAAACAGCGATCCTTGACTTAGAAAAATCCGCCAAATTTTGTAAACTAATGTTAAAGATAATAAATCTTGATGGTTCTGAATAGTTTGTCTTCATGAGTATTGGCATAATTTTTCTAATTTCAATAGGTATTTATAACTAGCAAATTCCTGATCACTTTGATGACTCTTGATGAATTTTAGATGCTTCCTAGGTAACCTTTTGGTGATCTTGAGATGAATCAAAAATAAAGGGGTGAAAAACTTCGATCGAGAGTCCCTGTATAATTTAGATAATCAAGAAATAATCTTAAATTTAATGCAAATAGTTTGGGGAATAAACTGAGTGTGATTTTCCTCTGAGTTATGACCCATGACTTTTGATACTTGCCTAATTTCTAAAAATTCCTGAAGGGGGTACAACTATAGAAACTATCTTTGGTAACTTACAAGGGCTGAAATCTAGTCAGCTAAAGCAAATCCAGAAATTATATCAACAAAGACTGCCGGGCGATCGCCTCACTACCCCAGAGTTTGCCCAGCGTTTGGCAGCCATTAGTAGCGAGATCAAGCAGCCTCTGTGTGCTTACATTAATCGCCGGGGACAGGTAATCCGGGTGGGAGTCGGCACAGTGAACCAAACCAAAATTCCGCCCCAAGAGTTGCCCCGCTACGGAGCCGAGCGTCTATCGGGGATTCGCTGCCTCAGTACCCAAATCAAGCAGGAAACTCCCAAGGAATCTACCCTGACCGCCATGGCAATTCAACGCCTTGATGCTTTGGTGATTATCAATATTGATGAATCTGGGTTTGAACGTCGGGGTGGGGGGGTGACAGGCTACGTCAAAGCAGTTTATCTTGCCCACTTGATGCCGACTCCCGAACTAGAATTAGAAAAAAATCTTGCGGGAACTGAGGGAATTTTGCCCTTTTCTTGGTATCTTTCTGAGCCAATGACTTTAGATGCTTTAGCAAATCAAGATTTTGAGGAATTAGTTGATAACCTGGAGTCGGAGTTTAGCCGAGAATTTGTCGCTCAGGAGGTAGATAGTCGGCTCGATCGAGTCTTGGTGGTGGGTTTAATGACTGATGGCTCCACTCTCCAAACCTTTGAGGATAGTCTGGCAGAAATTACTCGCTTGGTCGACACCGCCGGGGGGGTAGTTTTACAAATAGTTCGGCAAAAACGCAGTCGTCCCCATCCTCAAACCGTCGTTGGCGAAGGTAAGGTAGCTGAAATTGCCCTCACTGCTCAGACCCTAGGGGCAAATTTATTAGTTTTTAATATAGATTTATCTCCCGGTCAAGTGCGGAATTTGGAACAACAGGTGGGGATTCGGGTGGTCGATCGTACGGAAGTCATCCTTGATATCTTCGCCCAGCGCGCCCAGTCCCGAGCCGGAAAACTCCAAGTAGAACTGGCTCAACTTGCCTACATGCTGCCCCGTCTCACCGGGAGAGGACAAGCCATGTCTCGCTTAGGGGGAGGGATTGGGACTCGTGGGCCGGGGGAAACCAAGCTAGAAACAGAACGACGGGCAATTTCCGCTCGCATTGCTCGATTACAAAAAGAAGTAGACCAACTACAATCCCATCGATCGCGCCTCCGCCAACGCCGCCAACACCAAGAAGTCCCCACGATCGCCCTCGTCGGTTATACCAATGCTGGCAAATCTACTCTCCTAAACACTCTAACCAATGCTGAGGTATACACCGCCGATCAACTTTTTGCTACCCTCGACCCCACTACCCGCAGATTAGTCATCCCGGATCCCCTGACGGAAGAACTCCAAGAAATTCTGGTTACAGACACAGTAGGTTTTATTCACCAACTCCCCCCAGCCCTGGTCAATTCCTTCCGAGCCACCCTAGAAGAAGTTACCGAAGCAGATGGCTTGATTCATTTAGTTGATCTTTCCCATCCCGCTTGGCAGAGTCAGATTCGATCGGTCATGAAAATCCTTTCAGAAATGCCCACAGCACCGGGTCCAATCCTATTGGTATTTAATAAAATCGATCAAGTAAGTGCCGAACACCTCTTAGTCGCAAGGGAAGAGTTTCCCCAAGCCTTCTACATTTCTGCCAGTCAGCGCTTGGGCTTAGAAACCCTCCGCCAAAAATTAGGACAACTAGTTCACTACGCCATTAATTAAATTTTAGAAAATTTTCTAATATCTGCTGATGAGGGACACCTCTTCTAGTAATATATTGGCAACCGCCTAATTTATTTTTCATAACTTTAGGATTAGTTCAAAGCTAGTTCAGAGTTAGTTCAAAGTTGATAAGGTTAAATAAGTGGTTAAAGCAATAGAGACCTAAGTGTGGTGTGGTGTGGAACTGAAATCTTTCTCTCCGTCATTTTTTCCCTTGACTGGAAAAAAGTTGCTAAGGTCAGTGACGGTGGCGATCGCCCTAATGGCTTTTCTACTAGATACTATTTCTGGTAGGGCGCTGAACCTATCGATGATCATGCCCATTATAGCTTGTACCGCCATCGCTGGCTTCCTAGGCTATGGGGTGATTCCCTTGCTACAAAAATTAAAAGCTGGACAGATAATCCGTGAGGATGGCCCCCAGTCTCATCATCAAAAAGCTGGAACTCCGACCATGGGTGGGATATTTTTTGTTCCGGTAGCTTTGGTAATTAGTTGTCTGTGGACTGGGTTGAATCTAGGTTTTGCAAGTTTCCAGTCTCTATTACCAGTAGTCTTAGTTACCCTGAGTTATGGGGCGATCGGCTGGTTAGATGATTGGCAGATTTTGAGACAAAAATCAAACAAAGGTATTTCTCCCAAAATGAAACTAGGGCTACAGATTGCCTGTGCAGTAGTTTTTTGTCTCTGGTTAGCTGGGCATCAACCTCCGGGACTGACAGATATTCAGTTACCCTTGGGGATGATATTATCTTTAGGATTATTATTCTTTCCCCTCGCAGTTTTTGTGATGGTAGCCGAAAGTAATGCGACCAATTTAACTGATGGTGTAGATGGTTTAGCGGCGGGAACTGGGGCGATCGCCTTTCTCGGTTTAGGGGCAGTAGTAGCACCTACTCATCCAGAATTAATGATTTTTTGTGCCTGTTTTAGTGGTAGTTGCCTTGGTTTCCTTGTCCATAACCGCAATAAAGCCAAGGTATTTATGGGGGATACGGGTTCCCTAGCGATCGGCGGAGCTTTAGCAGCAGTGGGTATTTATTCCGGACAGTTGTGGGCCTTATTTGTCCTGAGCGGTCTATTTTTTGTGGAATCTCTCTCCGTGATCGCCCAAGTCAGCTATTACAAAGCTACGAAAAATAAAGAAGGTGTGGGCAAGCGTCTCCTAAAAATGTCTCCTCTACACCATCATCTAGAACTAAGTGGTTGGCGAGAAACTCAAGTAGTGGCATTTTTCTACCTATTAAGTGGGGTTCTAGCCTTTTTAGTGATATAGTATCCAGAAAATAAGATTATGACTACATTTCGTGTTGGCGTAGCAGGTCCGGTGGGTTCTGGTAAGACCGCCCTAGTTGATGCCCTATGCAAAGCTCTGCGGGATAGCTATCAATTAGCGGTGGTAACGAATGATATCTATACCCAAGAAGATGCCCAATTTTTAGTCAGGAGTGAGGCTCTAAGTAGCGATCGCATCCTTGGTGTAGAAACTGGAGGCTGTCCCCACACAGCAATTCGGGAAGATGCTTCCATGAACATGGCGGCGATCGCCAAACTAGAACGGCAGTTTCCAGACCTAGATTTAGTTTTTCTCGAAAGTGGTGGCGATAACTTAGCAGCAACCTTCAGCCCCGAATTAGTTGATCTCACCCTCTACGTTATTGATGTGGCAGCAGGTGATAAAATTCCCCGCAAAGGCGGCCCCGGCATCACCAAGTCAGATTTACTAGTCATTAATAAAATCGACCTCGCCCCCCTAGTTGGAGCCAGTCTGGAAGTGATGGCAAGGGATGCAGCAAAAATGCGAGGCACTAAGCCCTTTATTTTTACTAATCTAAAAACCAAGCAGGGTTTAACCGAGGTAATTGAATTTGTGAAAACTAATGTGGGAAGTTTGGAAATGCTCCATCCTGTTTAGAGGATGTTTTAAAATGTATGGACTGCAATATTTCAGAATCATTGATCCCCCCTGCCCCCCTTAAAAAGGGTGGATAAAGTTGGCATCTACGGTAGGCAGCAAACTAAGGGCAAATTGACTATGCAGTTGTACCGATCGCACCCCATCTGATAGCAACTGAGTCAAGATTTTTCGGCCAGCAACTTCTCCTAACTGCCCCAAGGATGCAGCC
>Ga0335395_10000500_pt1 | contig 24449 bp, 18 predicted proteins | sample MAT02_FD_205744 | JGI IMG/M metagenome (GOLD analysis project Ga0335395, IMG submission 205744) | Freshwater microbial communities from Lake Fryxell liftoff mats and glacier meltwater in Antarctica - MAT-02 (spades assembly) (version 2) ...
GCAATGGTGATTTTAGGCTTGAGTTTCATAAGAACTAACTCTGCTTAAATGTTTCGTATGTAATCAATAATTATTCTCCAATATACCATATTCTGCTAACATAAGATTTAGATGCGTTCGCCCTGGGGCTTTGGTTCTAGTCTCTGGGGCGGTAAGGAAATTTTTTAATTTATTTTCTCGGCATTTGCATAATTTTGTGGATGTGGCCCCGATATATAAATAGGAGGGTGCAATGCGCCTTCTGGGGATTGGGCTCATGTTTGTGAGTGCGATCGGCGAAAGCTTTGCTATGCAAGACTTTTGTTTGTGCAACAAATGCCTGGCCTTTGCATAAAAGTTAGGGCGATCGCCCGATAGATAAGTAGAAGTAATTAGATGTTATTTCTAACACAATGAACTGATTATTTATATATTTGGAGGAAAAAATGTCGGAGTCGCAACCCAAACAACCGAGTAGTTCTACCGACTGGCGTAACTATATCGAACTAGGAAATATTTATAAGGGTCGCAGCAAGTATGCTCAAGCTAAGGAACAGTATGAAAAAGCACTAGAAGTGGCACGACAAATTAATAGTCGTAAGGGAGAAGCAGAGGCTCTACTAGGGATAGGTATTATTCATAACGCCTTGAGCCAGTCCCCAAAAGCAATAGAATACTTGGAACAGGCGCTATTTATTCATCGAGAGATAGGCGATCGGGCTGGGGAAGCCACCGATCTAGGCACTTTAGGCAATAGTTACTCATCGATTTCTCAATATCAGAAAGCGATCGAGTTGTACGAACAGACTCTGGCGATCGCGCGCGATCTCGGCAATCGCGGGCAGGAAGCTTCTGGATTAGGTGGCTTGGGTCGTAGCTACTCTTCTTTTGGACAGCACCAGAAAGCCCTTGAGTTTTGCGAGCAGTGGTTGACAATTGCACGAGAACTCGGCGATCGCCAAAGCGAAGCCACGGCCCTGGGCAACTTGAACGTTAGCTATAACTACCTGGGTGAGTACCAAAAAGCTATTGATTGCAGTGAGCCACAGTTGGTCATCGCGAGAGAGATTGGCGATCGCTCTGGGGAAGGCTCGGCCCTGGGCGGCTTGGCCTGGAGCTACAGCAATCTAGGACAATATCAGAAAGCCATTGAGTTAGATGAGCAGTGGTTGGCGATCACACGAGAGATTGGTGAGCGCAATCAAGAAGCTAAGGCTCTATGCAATTTGGGCGGTAGCTATCGCAATCTAGGTCAGTACCAGCGGGCGATAGAGTGCTATGAGCAGTATTTGGCGTTCAGCCGAGAAATCAATGACCGATCGGGAGAGGCTAGTGCTCTAGGCGGTTTGGGTAATTGCTATTCCAATTTAAGTCAGTACCAGCCTGCAATTCAGTGCTATGAAAAGTGGTTGGCGATCAGCCAGGAAGTAGGCAATCGTCAGGGAGAAGCTAGTGCTCTGGCTGGCTTGGGCAATAGCTGTTACCTTATGGGACAGTACCAGAAAGCGATCGAATTCTACGAGCAACAATTGGTCATCGCACGAGAGATTGGCGATCGCCGGGGTCAAGGAGATGCTCTGGGAAATCTGGGCGGTTGCTACAATTCATTAGGACAGTACCAGAAAGCGATTGATTTATACGAGCAACAGTTGCTCATCGCACGAAAAATTGGGAATCTGTCTGGGGAACAGTCTGCCCTGAGCGGTTTGGGCAATAGCTACAATTCACTAGATCAGAAGCAGAAGGCGATCGAGTTTTATGAGCAATCTTTAGCGATCGCAAGGCAAATTGGGGCTCGCGCTAAAGAAGCCAATGTTCTAGGCAACATGGGCAATAGCTACAATTCCCTAAATCAGTACCAGAAAGCGATTGATTTATACGAGGAACAGTTAGCTATTGCGCGAAAATTAAGCGATCGCTTTCTGGAATCTCAGGCTCTCATGTATATAGCTAACTGTCATCTCAATCTTCAAAACTATCAGCAATCTATTGAACTAAATCGGCAAAGCTTAACTATTGCCGAAGCAATTGGAGCCAGAGATACGGTGGCTCAGAGCTATTTTTTTTTAGGCTGGGCTTTTGTCAAGCTAAAGCAAAGACGAGAAGCAATTGATGCCTTTAATCAAGCTTACCAGCTATTTCTAGCAACAGGTCAACAGCATTGGATTTCCCAGGTGCAAACACAGCTAAAACAGCTAGGTGAAAGTCTACTTGCTGACCAAGAATTCCCCGAAGCAATCGAATTGTATAAATTACAGTTGCAATCTTTACAAGAACTAAACGACCAATCGGGAATTGGTTGGGCACTGCAAAACTTAGGAAAAAGTTATTACAATCAAGGCGAGTACCAGAAAGCCATTGAGCCTCACACCCAAATGTTAGGAATTGCCCGTCAGCTAGCAGATACAGCAATGGAAAGTTTAGCATTAGCTTGGCTGGGGTGCGATTACCGCGAGGCAAATCAATGGGAACTAGCCTTAAATTATTTCCAGACACGAATAGCCCTAGCTAAAACCATTAATGACCGCAGCGCTCAACGGGAAACTTTAGGCTGGCTTGGTGGCATTTCCAAAAAGCTCAGACAGAACGCTCAAGCTGTGACTTATTACAGTGAACAAGTGTCAGTGATTAGGGAATTAGGCGATCAAGTTGGAGAACAAAGTGCTTTGTACGCTCTTGGTAGCTTCCATGATGACCTCAGCCAACATCGCCAAGCTGTTGACTATTTCTTGCCTGCTTTGGCCTTGGCCGAACAGCTAGAACAGAAAACAAATGCTGCGAATGCTCACTATATGCTGGCTCAAACCTTTCTAACATTGGGTAAAATGCCAGATGCAATTTGCCACTATCGGTCAGCTAAAAACCTTTATGATGAGCTTAACGAAACTGATTGGTCACAACGCTGTCAGGACAGGTTACAGGCATTAGATGCTTTGTAAATCGGCAGGCTATTTGAATTCCCATTGATATCGGGTGATGTGCGATCGCCCTTTCGCCCCCAAAGCGCGATCGCCCTTTCACCCCAAAGTGCGATCGCCCATCAACCCCAAAAGCCCGATCGCCCTTTACGCCCAAAAGCGCGATCGCCCTTTACGCCCCAAAAAGCCCGATCGCCCATTCCCTAAAAGTAATCTTCCATGATTTAATGAAAATAGCGAAGCCTTTTTCACTATCAAACAAAAAAAGCATCTTCCAAAACAAGAGTGGCAAATAACATACCTAGATTACTTCCAGGTGAAAGCTCAGTCGGACAATTTGACGACTTGAACAAAATCCGCCGGACAGGGGATAACCTGACACCTCATCATATTCCATCTGATGCCTATATGAAACAAATAGGAATCTCTGGTTACACTAGAAATAAGGGTATTGCTATATTGATGGAACAGCCACATCCAGGAACGGGTGGCCGTCATCGGCGTACACAATCCTATGGACAAAGACCAGACTTTAATCTATCACCCCGACAAGCTCTAGCTAGTGCCGTGTGGGATGTGCGATCGATTTATCGCCAAGATGGGTTGTATACACCACAGATTAGGCGGAATTTACAACAAGTCATCAAACAAAACAAGCTGTTATGGTCAGGTACTTTTGATAAAGTGGGAAACACAAGATGAATGCTACTCAATTGATAGAAATATTAAATGCTAATAAATTCATGCGATCGGATGAAGAAGCAATGAATTTTGACTTTGCTCTCGCCGAACTAGCTTTACATCCCAACCGCGAATATTTGCCAGCACTCTATCTAGTTTTAGATGACCGATGCGAACAACATGAAGTCATGTATGGACTCATTCATTTTCTGGAGTCTTTTGAAATAAAAGACCAGTTACAGGCATTTATTGATGCAATTGACAGGCTAATTTTTAATGCTAAAGAATGGGCAATAATTATACTTTATGGAATTATCAATGAGGATTTATCCAGAAATTTATATGCCAAAATGTTACATTCTACCAATTGTCAAAATCGAGATTTATGTACCACTTTGCTGCAAGAAATAGCTGCTAATGAATCCCCTCCTTTATCTTCGCGTGCTGAATCAGTAATTTCCGGTGCAACTGCTATCGACATTAATATTGATGAAATTCATAGCGATATTTCAAGCTTTATTAAACACATTCAAGAGGGCAATATCTTGGTACTCTTGCAAGACGATCGCCCAATAGCAGAAATTAAACCTATTAAGTAAAGATGTGCGATCGCCCATTAACCCCAAAAGCCCGATCGCCCTTTACGTCCAAAAGCGCGATCGCCCTTACTCAGCCCTAATATAATTTCCCAAGAATACCTGCTGATTCCTCATATCCTCTGCTGAAACAGCATCTATCAACCCCAAAATCCCTCTTAACTGATCGCCCACAGAGTAACGCTGTTTCGACAAGATAATTCCCCCATGATTTCTTCCTTCAACCATATACAGGATATGAAGGCGACAGAAATCACCCACATTAAAACTATAAATAACCCGATTGTCTTCCGTTGCCCAGATTAACTGTTCCTCATCAGTACAACTAAGCTTATTAGCATCAGCAGCAGTTATCACATCAACCCCAGCATTCCGCAAAGCAACAACCAGTGAATTTTTAATAGAGTCCTCATCCAAATACAAACGAATTTTAGTCACTGTTGTTAACCTGCCATGTGTTCAGCTTCTAATCGTTCAGCCTCCGCTTCCTGCGCTGCTATATCTGCTTCAATCATGTCTTTATTCGTATGATAGAAAGCCAAAGCTGCATAAACTTGAGACAACGTTAAATGAGGAATTTCTTGCGTAATTTCCTCTGGAGTTAAACCCATCTTATAATCGACAGCAATGCGTCGCACTGTTACTGCTGTACCCGCAATAATCGGACAGCCACCATGAATTTTGGGATTGGTAGTAATCAGAGTTCCAATATCGATCGCTACTGACATAGCTGGCATAATTTTATCCCTCTTAACTCGCTTGTTTTCGATTATACTACTGCATTTAATTTTCTACTTTTGTGAAATCCTCAAAACTCATCCCAGCAGTAGAACGTTGAAGCAGAGTTGCTTATAGATTTAGCGATCGCCCATTAACCCAAAAGCCCGATCGCACACACCAAAGAAACCGGGTTTTTTACCAATTCTACCGACGAAAACCCATGATTTTCTCCAAAAACCCGGTTTCTGGCCCCTGCGTCGAGAGACGATCGGGACGATCGCACGCGCGATCGCCCCAACACACACATTACGAATCGCGATCGAGCTTCAGCACAGCCATAAAAGCCTCCTGCGGCACATCCACAGTACCAACAGACTTCATCCGCTTCTTACCCTTCGCCTGCTTTTGCAGCAACTTCTTCTTCCGCGAAATATCACCGCCGTAACACTTCGCCAACACATCCTTCCGCAAAGCCGGAATATGTTCCGAAGCAATCACCTTAGCGCCAATAGTCGCTTGAATCGGCACCTTAAACTGATGGCGCGGAATCAACTCCTTGAGTTTTTCCGTCAAACCGCGGCCCACATTGTAAGCCTTATCCCGGTGCACGATCATCGCCAAAGCATCAACCGGATCGCCATTAATTAAAATGTCCAATTTCACCAACGGATTTTCGCGATAACCGATGATGTGATACTCCATACTCGCATAACCGCGCGATCGCGATTTCATCTGATCGAAAAAGTCCGTCACCACCTCCGCCAAAGGCAACTCATAAACCAGCGTAGTCCGCCCCTGACTCAGATACTTCATATCCATAAAAATGCCCCGGCGATTTTGAGACAACTCCATCAGCGCGCCCACATAAGTTTCCGGCGATAGCATTTCTACCCGCACATAAGGTTCCTCAATCTTCTCCCGATACTGAGGATCTGGCAAGCGACTCGGATTGTCAATTGTTAACACTTCTCCTTTAATTGTTGTGACTTGATAAACCACAGAAGGAGCCGTAACAATCAAATCCAAATTGTATTCTCTCTCCAGTCTTTCCTGCACAATTTCCATGTGCAGCAAACCCAAGAAACCGCAGCGAAAACCAAATCCCATCGCACTCGAAGTTTCCGGTTCGTAAGAAAGCGCCGCATCGTTGAGTTCCAGTTTTTCTAAAGCTTCCCGCAAGTCGGGAAATTGGTCAGCATCGATCGGGAACAAGCCACAAAAAACCATCGGCTTAGCCTCCGTATAACCAGGCCAAGGCTCCGGTGCAGGCTTTTTGACCAAAGTAATCGTATCCCCGACGCGAGCATCAGCTACTGCCTTAATTGCCGCGCCCAGATAACCGACTTCCCCCGCGTGCAGTTCGTCTACTTGCACTTGCGTCGGTGAAAGGATGCCCAATTCATCGATGACATATTCTTTCCCCGAAACCATCAACAAAACCCGATCGCCCTTTTTGACACTTCCGTCCATCACCCGGAAATAAACAATTACCCCGCGATAAGCATCGTAATAACTGTCAAAAATTAACGCCCTCAGCGGTTTGTCAACAGTATCCTGCGGCGGCGGCACCAATTCGACGATCGCCTCCAAAATCTCATCAATACCAATTCCTTCCTTAGCAGAAGCCTCAATCGCCCCGCTACAGTCGAGACCGATAATTTCTTCAATTTCCCCTTTCACCCGTTCCGGTTCCGCCCCCGGCAGGTCAATTTTATTTAAAACCGGAATAATTTCCAAATTATTTCCCAAGGCAAGGTAGACATTTGCCAAGGTTTGTGCTTCCACACCTTGAGATGCGTCTACCACCAGCAGCGCACCTTCGCAAGCAGCCAGCGATCGCGAAACCTCATAGGAGAAGTCTACGTGTCCGGGAGTGTCGATCAGATTGAGCACGTACTCCTGACCGTCCTTGGCAGTATAATTCATCCGAGCCGCTTGCAGCTTGATCGTAATGCCGCGTTCGCGTTCGAGATCCATATTGTCTAAAAACTGCTCCTTCATCTGCCGTGCTTGCACAGTCCCAGTTTGCTGCAACAGGCGATCGGCCAAAGTGGATTTTCCGTGGTCGATGTGAGCAATAATCGAAAAATTACGAATGCGAGATACAGGAACGTTAGTCATAAAACCTATCGGCAAAAGATTGACTTTTGTTGTATTGTACAGAAAGCTGTTGAACGGTTGGGGAAAAGCCGATCGCCAACATCCCCTCTCAAACCTCCAATCCAGTCAGGTTGCTCTACTCCCGGGCCCTCGCCACCTCAAAAATATTGGTGAGAACAAGCTCGCGGTTGAGAACAACCAGATAATTTGGTCAAATTACGGAAGCGGGACGGTCAGGGTGTAAAAAATACAGGTTTCGATCCGCTGCGAATCTCTACTAGGAGTAACGCATCACTTCCTTCAAAACACTTCCTTCAAAACAAAAAAGCGTAAATTCCTAGAAGGAATTGAAACTTAAGAATTAAAACTAGGATTTTTTAACTATGAGCGAGTCAAGTATACCCTCCCACAGTTCATCAGAAAAAGTGGAACTGTCCATCCATATCGATTCTGAACTGCTAGACCAAATTAAGCACTTGACGAATGACCCCAATAAAGTAATTGAAACAGCAATCAAGCAGTGGCTCAGAGGCGAGCGCCGCGAAGACGATCAGGCTATGAGCTTGCGCCGCAACCCCCCAATCCCGCCCCGCGGCGAGTGGAACGACTGAGTTTCTCTCGCCCGAGACAGCGCCCGCAAATCTGCTGGCTGTGAAATTAGATCTCGCCCGCCCAAAATCAGGCTTCGAGAACCGGCAGATTTCGCCGCGAAAGCTAGAGGTTTTTCCGAACTCGCGCCGGCCAACTCACAACCTCGGAATTTTTCTTTTTTATGAAGCAAAAAAAGCGCGATCCAGTCCCCGGCTAGATTTGTTCGCACCCTAAAATTTTGGCGTAATTTTCCAACTATATCGTTAATCAGTGCGCGCTACTAATTTCTAAATCTTAATTTTTATAGTTGAATTACCCAAAACGGCCGATCGCAAATAGTTTTGAGTTTTGAGTTTTGAGTTGAGTTATGAATAAAAAAATATTATTGGTAAACTCATTAATAATATCATGTTCGGTCTACGATCGTAACAAAAACGGTTCGTAGTGCGGACTTCAGTCCGTTCTCTGCTTGCGGACGGTCGTCCTCACTACGAACCAATTTTAGATCGGTCAATCGACCGGACATGGTATAACTCAAAACGCAATGGAACAAGCCTAAAATATTTGTAAATTGTGAGTTGCAAGCTATGAATCATTAATTTAAAAACCAACAATTTTGTAGTTGATCGATATAGCAACCGCGCCAGAAGGTTAGGAGGTTATCGCATTACTAAAACACGAGCCGAAGATTGCTTCTTTATTCTTCCTCCTATCCATTACATCCGTTAAATCCGAAGCAAGCGAATCCGTTGCCGAACTTCCTTCTTCCTTCTTCCTTCTTCCTCTTGCTATAAAAACTCAATACTCAAAAATCCGAATTACTTTTATCCCTAATCTGATGGACTCTAACACGGATTTCCGGCGATCGAGCCTCGCCTCTACAGCCTTTTTTGAAGAGTTAGGGGCAGAATTAGTATTTACCCAAGACGCAACGGGTCGATATCTATCTTTTTACTGGCAAAAAGCCGAGCAGTACAACCTCAGTGCAGAACAAATTGTCGATCGCCCCCTCAGCGAAACCCTGCAACCGATCGCCCCCGCACCTTATCTCGATCTGCTGCAGCGGGCGATCGAAACCCTCGTCCCGCAAAGGTTCAGCTATCCATTTTGTCACGCCGGACAATATTTTCTGTTCGATTTGACAGTCACTCCGGCGATCGACTCAAACGGCAAAGCTGCAAAAGTCTTAGTTATGGGAAGGCTGCTATCTGACAAACCCGCAGAATTGTCGGCAGATGCCCCAGAATTCATACCAGATCCAGCATTGCCATCTGCCCCGGACGACCCCGAACAAATGCTGTATTCAGGGAATCGCATCAGTAGAAGCCTCCCTTCCTACTCGGAAATCGACCGCAAAATTATCTCCCAAATCGCTCAAAACCTGCATAAAACCCTCGATCTAGAGACGATTATGCAGCAAACAGCTAATAGTTTGGGTCAAGCTTTAAACGCGAGCCGCTGCATTATCTGTTCCTCCCAAACAGACAGCGAAACAATCGAACTTTCCCCATACATAGACTCAGAAAATCAACACAATTTTCCAGTCTGTACCTCCGAATTACAAGAATTAATTGCCAGCGATTGCTCGCCCCCGCTTTCGAGAAATCAAATCGACAGTCTCCAATCGAAAACTTTTAAAGTAGTAGCTGAGTACCGGCAAGAACCTTACTCTTCGATGCTCGGATTAGAACTCTGCGCCGGCGAACAGCCCGGGTGGATTCAAACTTTAGCCACCTTAAAACCCGTAGCAGTCGATTACGCATCCCCCGTCGCCGATCCGTTCGATCGCCATTCCGCGCTCGTAGCAGCTACCTCCTATGAAGAACAACCCAATGCCCTGATATGTTTGCACCGCTGCGGCAGTTCCCCTCCTTGGAGTCCAGTCGAACTCGAATTCGCCCGCGAGTTAGTCGCTCAAGTCGGCAGCGCGATCGCCCACGCTACACTTTACCAAAAATTAGAACAAGCCCGCGCCGAAGCCGTCGCTCTTTCTCAACTTAAAAGTCAATTTCTGGCCAATACTTCCCACGAACTCCGCACGCCCCTCAACGGCATCCTCGGCTTCCTGAAACTGCTTATGGACGGCATGGCAGATGACCCGGAAGAAGCCCACCAATTTATCGAAGAAGCTTATCGATCTGCCTTACACTTATTCAATTTGATTAACGATATTTTGGATATCGCTAAAATCGAAGCCGGCAAAATGGAGTTAGACTTCGCTCCCGTCAAACTCGGCGAACTGTTGCAGCAAGTTGAGAATTTTACACAAGTTCAAGTGCAGCAAAAGCGATTGCAATTTCAAATCCAAATACCCGCTGCCGAGGACGAGATTGTGGTATACGGCAACTACCAACGCCTGCTTCAGGTAATATTGAACCTCAGCGGCAACGCGATTAAATTTACCCGAGAAGGGGGAATTCGCATCAGTGCCGAAGTTATCAAGAAAAAGGTAACTTTTTACAACCAGCAGTTCCCCGGAATGGTGAAAATCCGAGTTGCTGATACTGGCATTGGGGTTTCTCTCGACAAACAAGATAAATTATTTGAGTCGTTTTTTCAAGTTGACGGCGCTCGTACCAGGCAATACGGCGGCACAGGTTTAGGATTGGCTATTTCTCAAAGACTAATAGAAGCAATGGGGGGTACAGTAAATTTTTACAGTATGGGGGAAGGACTAGGTTCGACTGTTACTTTTACTGTGCCGCTTTATCAAGAACCACTCTTGAAAAATTAACGAGCGGCAATCGGGACGTTGAAGGAAGAAGGAAGTTCGGCGTACTCGCAGCGTACAAGATTTAACGGAGGTAATCGATAGGACAATACGGTTCACTTAAGATTGTCATTGCGAGGCACGAAGCAATCGCAGTATCTATTTCTCATAGTTTTTTATCGCCTGGATCGTCTTAAGTAAACCGTATTGATCGATAGGAGGAATCAGGAAGAAGCAAGAAGGATTTATAGTCTTGGACGCAGAACCTCTATCTTTAAGGTACGGAATGCGAACCTTACTGCTATTTAACAAATTTAAAGGATGGACGTTGAGGGAATTAGGAATCAGGAATCAGGAATCAGCAACAAGGAAAACACAGCTATTCGTCTATTATTTATACCATTGTTCTAAAGATATACTATAGATGAAGTCTTAGCCCCCCCCGAACTCGCGGGGGGGTTGGGGGGGTAATATCTAGCGCTACTTTATGAAATTGGTATTACTTCCATTTCGTCAATCAAAGTAATCTATATGTGGTTGTTTTATTCCAAAAAAATTATATTACCTGCCGCAGTATCAATTTTTACTTTGTCCGCGGTCAAACTCCCTCCTTTGGTGTTTTGGACTCAGATCGATCGCCCCCGTCGCTGAGGGGTCTTACCCAGAATTCGCATTAGTCGAATCCGATGGGTACGGATCAAAGCTCCTCTGTATCCGTCTCCATGAGGACTTACACACCCGAATATACCCCTCAAATAGCCCACCTTACAAAAATTTAATGTCAACCTATACGACTGATTAAGCTTTACCAGCCATAATGCAAACGATGATTAAGAAAACTTGACACTCCAAATTGTATGTGAGAATCATAAAGATCAGGTAAAGCAACTGAGACTATGTAGTAATCTTTGACTGCCTGTGTCAAAATTTGAGTGTAATTACGTAAGTCCCAAGTCGGACAGCCGGAGTCGGGCAAATTCAGTAAATTCCTGCTCTATTGGTGCAGTGGTAAACTGGTTGCTAGTCTGGTACAAAAAGGGTTGCTATGAATCAGCAAATATCAGCTCAATCGCAAAAACTTTTACTCCAAATTGGCAGAAAGATTCGTCGAAGCTTGGATCTCGATACCATATGGCAGCAAACAGTTAACAGTTTGGGACAAACATTAGGTGTCAGCCGTTGCATCATTTGTCCCTATCCAAGTTCTAACCTGCAAGTCAAAGTAGCTGCTGAATACTGTCAAGAACAATTTCTACCCATGCTGGGAATGGAAATCTCGCTGACATCAGCACCTCATTTCATTCAAGCTCTAGCTACCCTCGAACCGGTGGTAATAAAGTCCTTTAAAGCCGACGATCTTTTTCAGAGACAGTCGTTGCTGGTGGTGGCTACGGCTTATCAAGAGCAACCTAATGGCATCATTAGCTTGCACCGATGCGAGGGCGGATCGTCGGGGAAGGGTGGTAAGACCGATCGACCTTGGACGAGCGGCCAGATCGAATTCGCCCAAGAACTTGCCGATCAAGTAGGAAGTGCGATCGCCCTCGCCACCCTCTACCAAGAGAGCAACGAGCGAGCACAAGGAATATCCCAGCTCAAAAAGCAATTTTTGTTTAGCGCCTCCCACGAGCTGCGAACTCCCCTAAATCACATCATCGGCTATCTTCAACTAACCCTAGACGATCAAGCTAACGATCCGATAGAAGAGAGAGATTTTATCCAAGAAGCTCACCGTTCGGCTATCCACCTTTCTCAGGTAATTTCAAATATCTTAGATTACATTCAGTTAAGTGAAGTTTGCCAGACTCCCTCAGAGTTAGCCGCTCTCAGGAACAAGGAGGAATCTCGACACGAGTAAAGATTCGACCGCACATTTAAAAAGTAGACTATTTACCGTGCCGACAAGTATTTTGCCTCAAAAAAATGACACTTATATCTATAGATTCCTTGAATAAAATCGGTTGCTGGCGACTCAATTATTTGTAGTCATTAGGATTTTATAAAGAACTGGATAGCTGCTGCTATTAAACATAACATCGGGAGCATCTCAGTTTTGCATTTATAGTGCGAGCGTCCCCGCTCGCGAGTACAATACGCGAGCGGGGACGCTCGCACTATAATAAAAAAAATGCTTTTTGCAAAACTGAGATGCTCCCATAACATCCGGGTGTATTTATCATATTATGTGCGATCGAATCAATCCATCCAACAGGTTTGTAGTGAGGACTTTAGTCCTCTGAGCTTTATGAGGACTAAAGTCCTCACTACAAACCTAAAAGCGTTATTTTACCCAATGATATTGCCATCAGAAGATTGTAGTTTCGCACTTTTAATGTTTTTAAATTGTGCTTGATGTAACTAAGAATCGCCCTTTTTATTCTGAGTTTCGGGAGGGCTGACATAGCGCGCCCAAAAAGGTTCTTTCATATTTTTGATCGCTGCTAGTTTTTGGCGTTCCTCCTTTATGTGGTTGCGTTCTGAAAGGTCAGAAAATATGTTGATAATGCCGAGGGTTTCGCCGCCAGCACCTCGCACCGGTGCCGCCCAAAGCCAAACATCGATCGAACTACCGTCCTTTTTCAACAAACACACTTCCAAACCCTTCTGCAGTAAGCCATTACCCGCCGACGTCAGTAGCGCGGAAAAATCCTGCTTTTGTCCTTCAAGAATATTCGGTAAAGGTTGCCCCAAAGCCTCCGCCGCAGTCCAGCCAAAAAGTTTTTCGGCGGCACGGTTCCAGATAAGAGTACGGCCGTCATTGCCGGTACAATTAATCGCTAGCGGCGCCGATGCCACCTGCGCTATCATTAGTTCGTTCGCGAGTTGCAGTTTCAATTCTACTTGCTTGCGATCGGTAATTTCCTGACAAGCGCCCCACAAACGAACAACCCGCCCTTCAGTTTTGTCCCAAACCGCTTGCCAGCAATCGCGCACCCATTGCACCTCGCCTTTTTTATTAAGAATTCGGTACTCGTTGGCTCCCGTGCGGCTGAAACTACAACCTTCTAACTGTTTAATTAACCTTTCCTTGTCATCGGGATGAACGAGTTCGGAGTTCCACCAACCAAACGATTCTAATTCTTCAGGAAGCACGCCCGTGAAGCGCTCAAAAGCTTCTGTCGCCCACTCGCCCACAAACTTGCCGTCTGGGAGTGCCTTAAAAGAATAGGCAAAATTTGAAGTAATTTTCGACATAACTATGTAGTGCGATTCCGACTCTCGGAGTGCGATTTCTGTTTGCTTGCGTTCTCCGATTTCCCGCGAGTTAATTATAATTCCCTGCACGCTAGAATCGTGAACCAAACTATTACCGATCGCCTCCATGCAGATCCAAGAACCGTCAGCGTGGCGTTTCCGATATTCGATCGGCCCGGCAATTCCCGGCTCTTCTAGCAACTTGCTAAAATACGCCTGCCAAGCCAGCAAATCGTCTGGATGGATTAACTCGCCGTGAAACTTGCCAATTCTTTCTTCTGAGTTGTAACCCAAAACCCGCTGCAGGGCTCCGCTGTGGTATCGGACTCCCCCGTCGGAGCCGATAATACTAATTAAATCCGGAGAATTACGCAGGACAGCTTGCACTTTGGCTTCGCTTTTAGTTAATGCTTGATTGTCCCTGCGGTGCTGGCTAATTTCTTTGTCCAACTGCTCCTTTAGCTGTCTGATTTGCATTGCTTGCTGCGCGACTGTGCGTTCCAATAGGCGATTGTTTTTTTCTAGTTCAACCAACTTGGCTTCGTTATTTGTCGCGCTTTCCAACTGGCGGTTTGCCACTTCCTGCAAACAATTTGATAAATTTTCTACAGTTTTTGTAAAAATTGCCTGTTGTGGGGGTGGCAATTCGCTAGCTTGTTCTTGCAACTTTTTTAAGTGTTTGTAGACGGTTTCTAACATTTTATGAATGGGGTAATCTAATAGTTGCCACAGGTGCAATTTTTCTCAAACGGACACAAGTTTTTTCAAGATGATCCATAGCTAATACCAATTTCATAAAGTAGCGCTAGATATTACCCCCCCCCAACCCCCCCTTAGTAAGGGGTGGCTCAGAGTTCATCTGTAGCATATCTTTAGAAAAATGGCATAAGACTGGTGTAGGGCGATCGACCGCGATCTCCACAACCATCTATGTTGTAAGTTTATTTTTGATCATAACAACCGACAGAGAAAGTAAATTTTTGTGGCGCTCAAATCAACATCGCAGCAGCAACCTCAAGAAGTGCTCGTGCGAGAGTCGGGAACCCGCCTATGCGGTGAATGTGGGGCCCGCCAGCCGTTAAGCTAAACTAGATAGGTGTCAACACAAAGAGGAATTTATGTCAGAGCAAGCCAACGGTCGCGATTTGTTTCGCGCTGCTTACGAACACCGCTACACCTGGGATGCGAACTTTCCCGGTTACAGTGCCGATATTGAACTCAAACAAGGCGACGAAGTATATACGGGTCATGTTTCCATCAAACCAGACATGAGCGTGGAAGTCAGCGGTATTGGAGACGAGGAAGTGAAGCAGAGCGTTTACACCCAAATGCGGGACATTGTTACCCACCGCAAGCGATCGACATTTGAAAAATCCCACGGCAAAAATAGCTTCACCCTCGGCGAGAAGGACAGCACCGACGCTGTGGATATTTTAGTGCAAGGCGACTCAATGGGCTCGAATTATAAAATCCGAGGTCTGTCAATTTGTCAAGTCAGCCGGGTGATGGGTCGCATGGCTTTCGTCATTGACACGCATAAAAGCTTAGAGACACCCGAAGGTTCTTTGGCTAGCCACTACGATGCGGTTTTCCGCAACCCCGAAACCAACGAAATCATCAAAGAACTCGAATTTGAAGATACCTTTGACAAAATAGGCGACTATTATGTCATGACGAAGCAAGTAGTGCGATCGAAAGAAAAAGGTCAACTGACAACAACCGAGTTTAACTATTCCAACATCAAACTGCTACAACCAGCAGTAGTTTAATCTTACAGACTGGGGTGCGCGGCCCGTCGCCCACCCTAAATATCGAAGTTGCGCGTCCAAGACGGCTGGATTTGACAGCAACTCAGGCTACGATCGAATAAACCCAAAATCAAGAAATTATCCCAGAGGCAAAATATGACGACACTAGCACTAACCAGAGATAACGTCGAAACAGTTCTCGATGAAATGCGCCCCTACCTGATCTCCGACGGCGGCAACGTCGAACTCGTAGAAATCGACGGCCCGGTAGTACACCTGAGACTGCAAGGAGCTTGCGGCTCTTGCCCCAGTTCCACAATGACTCTGAGAATGGGCATTGAACGCCGCCTGCGCGAGGCCATCCCAGAAATTGCCGAAGTCGAACAGGTAATGTAATTAGTCATTAGTCATTAGTCATTAGTAATTTGTCAGCAGTCATTAGAAAAGACCTCTTGCATAAATATTTGATTGATGGGTTAACCGCAGATTTCAAGCGGATAAACACTGATGGACGCAGATGCTTTCAATCTAGTCTGCGATGGAGTGCAAGAGGTCTAAAATTGACATAGTAACTAATGACCGATGACAAATTACTAATTGTCTGGATTTGCTATCCGTTATTGACCGACAAGCCGATCGCTATTTTTGCCTTCGGCCTTGGGCCTGCAATACCAAAATTTAAATTACAAATTACAATTATTAATTACTACTAATGCTCGATCGCCAATTACCCATTACCAAATTAGATGTCTCACCCCCTTTACGTAGCCTTCATTTGGCACCAACACCAACCGCTGTATAAATCCCGAGTATCCGCTACAGCAAAAGAGGCTCAATACCGACTGCCTTGGGTGCGCCTGCACGGAGTCAAAGACTACTTGGATTTAGTGCTGATTTTGGCAAAATATCCCAAACTGCATCAAACAGTAAACCTAGTTCCGTCCTTAATTTTGCAGATAGAAGACTGCATCGCAGACAGAGCATTAGACCCTTACTTGGCGGTGACTCTCAAGCGAGCCGAGGATTTAAACATCGAAGAAAAAGAGTTCGTTTTAGAACACTTCTTTGATGCCAATTACCACACCCTGATTCAGCCACATCCCCGGTACGCTCAACTCTACACTCAGCGACAGGAAAAAGGCATTCAGTGGTGCTTGGAAAACTGGAAAATCCAGGATTTTGGTGACTTGCTGGCGTGGCACAATTTAGCTTGGATCGATCCGCTGTTTTGGGATGACCCCGAGATTGCCGGGTGGCTGAAACAAGGACAAGATTTTCGTTTGGCAGATCGAAAAAACATCTACGCAAAACAAAAAGAAATACTGTCAAAAATCATTCCCCAGCACCGTAAAATGCAAGTCGAGGGGCAGTTGGAAGTCTCCACAACCCCCTACACGCACCCGATTTTACCGCTACTTGCCGACACCAACTGCGGCCGCGTAGCTATTCCTAACATGACGCTGCCAAAACATCGGTTTGAGTGGGCAGAAGATATTCCCAGACACTTGAGAAAATCCTGGGAAATGTATCAAGAAAGGTTTGATTGCGAACCGCGCGGTTTGTGGCCGTCGGAACAGGCGGTTAGCCCGGAAATTTTGCCCTACATTGCTAAACAAGGTTTTAAATGGATTGTCTCGGATGAGGCAGTATTGGGGTGGACAATTAAACAGTTTTTTAACCGCGATGGAGTGGGGAATGTTTACGAGCCAGAATTGTTGTATCGCCCTTATCGTTTAGAAACTCCTGATGGCGATTTGACGATCGTATTTCGAGACCACAGATTGTCTGATTTGATTGGGTTTACCTACGGTTCGATGGAACCGGAAAAAGCAGCGTCAGACTTGGTGGGACACTTGGAGGCGATCGGCAGAACTCTCAAACACCGACAGTCAAGCGGCGAAACAGCTTTAGAAAATCCCTGGTTGGTGACGATCGCCCTAGACGGCGAAAATTGCTGGGAATTCTATCCCCAAGACGGCAAACCGTTCTTAGAATCGCTCTATGAAACTCTCAGCGACAGTCCAGATATCAAATTAGTCACAGTTTCGGAATTTCTCGACCAATTCCCAGCCACCGAAACAATACCCGCCGCCCAACTGCACACTGGTTCCTGGGTGGACGGTTCCCTCACAACTTGGATCGGCGATCCCGCGAAAAATCGCGCTTGGGACTTGTTATGGTCGGCGAGACAAATGCTGGCCAACCATCCAGAAGCCACGGAAGAAAGCAATCCCGAAGCTTGGGAAGCGCTTTATGCGGCCGAAGGTTCCGACTGGTTCTGGTGGTTTGGCGAAGGCCACACGTCAAATCAAGATGCTATGTTCGATCGGCTATTTCGCGAACACGTAGCTGCAATCTACGAAGCTCTGGGCGAGCCTGTACCCCTGGAAGTGTGGCGGGAAGTAGAGGTGCACAAGGTTCAAGGCGATCGCGATCCGCTGAGCTTTATTCACCCGATTATCGACGGTATCGGTAACGAACAGGATTGGGACAAAGCCGGCCGGATTGAAGTTGGGGGAGCAAGGGGCACGATGCACCGGAGTTCGGCAATTCAGCGGCTTTGGTACGGAGTTGACCACTTGAATTTTTACCTGCGCGCCGACTTCAAGGCTGGGGTGCAGCCGGGTATTGATTGCCCGCCGCAGTTAAACTTGTTCTGGTATTATCCCGATCGCACAATGCAGAACAGTCTGATTCGGCTGTCGGGTTTGCCCGACGAAGCACCGCTAAACTATCGATTCCACCATCAGTTAGAGATTAATTTGCTGACGAAATCGATTTGGTTTCAGGAAGCAGGAGAGGGCGATGAGTGGCATCCCCGCATCAGCCGGGCCCAAGTGGGAGTGGATAAATGTTTGGAGGTAGCAGTGCCTTGGGCAGATTTGCAAATTATGCCAGACTGGGAAATGAGGCTAATTGCGGTTTTATCGGAAGGGGAGCGTTATTCTAGTTGTATGCCGTTCGATTCTTTGATTCCGATCGGAATGCCGTAAAGAGTCATCAGTCATTAGTCATTAGTCATCAGTCATTAGTCAGATTATGTTTGATTGTGTCCGGTAGGTCGATCGTGAGAAAAAAGGTTCGTAGTGAGGACTTCAGTCCTGTATTTTCCGAGGACAAAAGTCATCACGACAAACCAGCTAAAAAAAAGGTTCGTAGTGAGGACTTCAGTCCTGTATTTTCCGAGGACAAAAATCCTCACGACAAACCAGCTAAAAAAAAGGTTCGTAGTGAGGACTTCAGTCCTGTATTTTCCGAGGACAAAAATCCTCACGACAAACCAGCTAAAAAAAAGGTTCGTAGTGAGGACTTCAGTCCTGTATTTTTCGAGGACTGAAGTCCTCACTACAAACCCGATCGCAAGTGAATTCACAGGAAATTAAATCATTATTTATGAGGAAATAAGTCAAATTCATGAGCCGCATTTTGCTCTTGGTCGATCGCCACCAACAACCTAATTTGCCGATCGCACACCTCAACAGCCAACATGAGGTGATCGTACCCGATCGCACTTGCGAACCAAACTCAGAATTTCACATTCCTCAAATCGCTTTTGACTTGTGCATTCTCGACGAGGCAAATTTCGATCGCCTCGGGCCGCTGGTAGAAGCATTAAAAACTGCCGCCGAGCCGATATTTTTACCGTTTTTGCTTTTCGGCACATCCCAAACCCCCGCTATTTCCGAGCCGCATTTTTCGCAGCAGACACAAAAACTCGATCGCCGAATTGACGATTTAATCGCAACTCCCGCAGAGGCCGCCCAACTGCACTTGCGGGTAGAGAATTTGTTGGCCCGCAGGAAGCTGTCGCTAGAAGTCCACAGACTGCAGGAAATAATTAAACAACGCACTGTTAGCGAAAGTTTGTTAATCGATTCGCTGCAAACGGCAAACGAAAACCTGCAACAGGAAATCGCTAAGCGGGCCGAGGCAGAAGCTGCACTGCGAGAAAACTCCTATCTCGACTTGCTGATAAATGCCATGCCAGATATTGTCTGCTTCAAAGATGGCGAAGGCCGGTGGCAGGAGGCAAATCAAGCGATATTAGAAGTGTTCGAGCTTTGTGCAGATACATACCGCGGCCTGACAGATTCTCAACTAGGAAAACTCAGCCCTTTTTATCTGGAGGCGCTACAGGCGTGCCAGGTGAGCGATCGAGCCGCGTGGGAAAAAGGTACGCTTTCTAGGGGTGAAGAAGTGATTCCCCGATCGAACGGTACTGTGAAAATCTACGACGTGATTAAAGTACCCCTATTTCACCCTGACGGCAGACGCAAAAGTATCGTGATTTTGGGTCGGGACATCACCGAATACAAGCAAGCTAGAGATGAACTCGTCCGCTTAGCGTCCATTGTCGAGTCCTCTGACGACGGGATAGTCGGCAAAACCCTCGCCGGGACAATTCTGAGCTGGAACGCCGGAGCCGAGAAGATTTACGGCTACTGTGCGGCGGAAGTCAAGGGGAAGTCGATCGAAATTTTAGCAATACCCGAACGCCCCAAGGAAATGCCCCAAATTCTGGAAAATATTCGGGCTGGAACCACTATCGACCATTACGAAACCGTACACTTACACAAAAACGGCGAACAGATAGATGTGTCCCTGACGATTTCTCCGATTAAAGACGCTACAGGAATGGTGACGGGGGTTTCGACAATCGCTCGCGACATCAGCGACAGCAAGCGAGTTGAAAAAGCCCTGGAACAACTCCGCCACCAAACAGAAATGATTTTGTTCTCCGCCGGGGAAGGAATTTGCGGGTTGAACAAACAGGGAAAAGTAACTTTTGTCAATCCGGCGGCGGTGAGAATGGCTGGCTGCGGATCGAAGGAATGGATCGATCGACCGCTCTATGAAACTATAAACCGTTCTCACGAAGAATGCTCGCGGGCGATCGATCTTTTGTCGCCTGCAACAGACATCAATTCCGCTTCTGAACTTGTCGCCGACTGCGCCGCCGCGCCGACGGGAAAACTGCCCTTGCGGGTAAGTTCTCAAATTTTAGACACCTTAGCAGACGGAGAGGTTCGGCGCGTTAATGATGAGGTTTTTTGGCGCGTTGACGGCAGCACTTTTCCGGTGGAGTACGTTGTCGCTCCAATGCGAGAACAAGGCCAAATTATTGGAGCCGTGGTGACTTTTAAAGATATCACCGATCGGCTTGCCGTCGAGCGCATGAAAGATGAATTCATCTCCGTTGTCAGCCACGAACTGCGGACACCGATGACTTCGATTCACGGCGCTCTAGGCCTCCTCAACAGCGGCTTGCTTGACGCTCACCCCCCCAAAGCCAAGCGGATGCTGGAGATTGCTGTCACTAATACTGACCGCTTGGTGCGCTTGATCAACGACATTCTCGATTTAGAGCGCATGGAGTCGAGTTACAGCACTGCGGTCAAACAAACTTGCAATGTTGCTGATCTGATGTTGCAGGCGGCTGACGAGATGCAGGGCATGGCCCTACAGGCGGGAGTTACTTTGTCCGTCCGGCCTGTGGGAGCTCTGTTGCGCGCTGTTCCCGATCGGCTAATTCAAGCCTTGACAAATTTGCTCAGTAATGCTATTAAGTTTTCTCCGCCAGGGGCTACGGTTTGGCTAAGCGGGGAGTTGATGCACGATCGGGATTTGACAGCCCGATCGGACTTGAAGTCGCTATCGTCTCCTCATGCTGCCGCCACCAATCCCCACTTGTCGTCTGTGAGTTCGTCTATCGTGATTGCTGTAAAAGACCCAGGGCGGGGAATTCCGGCAGAAAAGCTAGAGATCATCTTTGAGCGTTTTCAACAGGTTGATGGTTCTGATTCTCGCCAGAAAGGAGGTACTGGTTTGGGGCTGGCTATTTGTCGCAGTATCGTGCAGCAGCACGGGGGCAGGATTTGGGTAGAGAGTGTTTTGGATGAGGGCAGCACTTTTTTCTTAAGTCTGCCAGTTCTCGGGGATGGCCAAAGTTAAGGGATGGTATTCGATTTTCGATTTTCGATTTTCGATTTTCGATTTACTTGCAGCACGGTTCGTAGTGCGGACTTTAGTCCGCTCCCGGATTGCGGACTTTAGTCCGCACTACGAACTAATCTTATTGCTGTCAATTGACCGGACACGATATGACAGCTAAGGCCGGCAAAAGTTCTACTAAAAAAAACCCGGTTTATTTGGTGGTTGCAGTGCGTCCGGGATTGTCATTTTTGCGAGGATAGATACGCCGGAACGGGCTAAAATTGGGATTTGAGGTCAAAAAACCAATTTTTAGGGTGGAAAGATTTTACTGTTTTAAAAATTTAGTGTAAAGTTCGATCTGGCAAAACAGTTTGCTTTACCAAATATTCATATTTCACCTTTAATCTGAGAATAAGTTCTGATTGTTAAAAAAATGTTAATTTTGAATGCCAAGCGCATCTTGGTAATTGACGATGCGGAAGATATTCGGGAAGTGGCTCAAGTGAGTCTTGAGGTAGTGGGGGGCTGGGAAGTCCTGACGGCGAGTTCTGGCCGCGAGGGCGTGGCGAAGGCTCTTGCCGAACAGCCTGATGCTATTCTTTTGGACGTGATGATGCCGGATCAAGATGGGCCTACTACTTTTAAACAGTTACAAGCTAATCATGCTACGCGGCACATTCCGGTAATTTTATTGACGGCTAAGGCTCTCGCTAGCGATCGGCGGATGTTCGCAGATTTGGGCGTTGTCAGTGTGATTGCTAAGCCTTTTGAACCGATGTTTTTGGCTGCTACGGTGGCTCAAGTTTTGGGCTGGGAGCAAGCATAGGTCGATCGCCCCTTTTGAATTCTGTAGCTTTAAAAACAATTACTCCTGCTGGCTGCTGGAAAATAATATTTGGCAGGAGTATTTTGCCTTTTGTAACAATTTGCTCATCTTCATAAGTTCTTCAGTTTTTAGTTTTAGTTTAAACACATGGTCGGGGATCGCTCTTGACTGTTGGCAGACACCTTTGGAGAAGACGACTATGCCCTCAGCTTACATTTTGCTACTGATAGTTTCTCTGGCGGCGGTCTGGATTTACTGGCAAACCTCTCAAGATATTTTTGTGCTGGTGGCTGTGGCCGGACTGGGTTGTTTTATTTGGGGTTTTTCTGTCGCGCCTTGGATGGTTCAGCTTCTGATTGTGGTGTTACTGCTGAGTCTTCAAAAGTGGTACTTACGAGACACTCAAAGTTGTGAGTGAAAAAATATTTTTTGTTTTGTCTGAAATTAATATCCGCCTGCATTCATCAATCTCTGCAATGAATTGCCGATCGTTCCATCTCTTAAATAAGGTTTAAAATATCATGAATAGTTGCCCTTGTTGTTCCTCTACACTGCTCCGCCACGCTCGCCACAATCGCATTTACTGGTTCTGCTCCCACTGCAGGGAAGAAATGCCGGATCTGTCGGAGATGATTTTAAATAACAGCCTGCGGTCTCGCCAACGGGACGGTTTGGTGAAGCTTCCTGCTGTGACTCCTAAAATGAGGATGTTGGGTTCGGTAGGAATTGCTTAGGAAAGCTGGAGTTTGACTGACGATAAATATTCAGACGAAAAAGATTGTTGATTGGGCCATCGGTTTGAGTTTTTAATAAAAAATGCAAAAGCCCCTTCACTCATAGTGAAGGGGACTTATTGGCGATCGCACTTGTAAGGGGGATCGATCGCCACAAATTACAGCTATTGTATGGAGTTAAGCTGATTACATCAAACCGATTTGAGAGAGAATGCCTTGACCGGTGAGGAGTTCGGTAGCTAAGCCGATCACAAAACCTAGCATTGCCAAACGACCGTTCCAGGTTTCAGCGAACTCAGTGAAGCCTACTTTTGCGTCTTTGTTTTCCACGATCGGATACCTCGTTTAATTTCAACCTTATGTAACTAAACTTAACACAACAGTAGAAACATTGCAACATATTTTTACATTTAATTTTCAAATGCTGGCGATAAGCGGGATGGGCCCACGGGGAGAGGGGCTTTTGGGCGATCGCGCGGGGGGCGAGAAACCGGGTTTCTTGCGTGATTTCCCGTGACTCGTTGCCAAAACTCGTAGAAACCCGGTTTCTGAAGGCGCGTAACTGGCGATCGCGCGGGGGCGAGAAACCGGGTTTCTTGCGTGATTTCCCGTGACTCGTTGCCAAAACTCGTAGAAACCCGGTTTCTGAAGTCGCGTAACTGGCGATCGGTGTCAGGTTCGGGAAAACCTTGGTGAGATAGATAAGGATGTCAGAAAAACAATTTTTACTTAATACTTGACATCCAATAGTTAAAACGTTATGGTGAAGGCAGAGCTAAAACTAAATATCGCATTCAAAGTTAAGGAATGTTGATTGAGTCGTCTTAGCTACAGGGTTTATAGAACTGGAACAAGTTTCTAGCACCCCGTTGAGCGGAAAGTAAGTCTAATGTCGTGTTAACAAGTTGATACAAGCTTGAGAAAACCGAAACATTATAGAGTTAGATTTCCCTTCAACGGGCTGCTACTAAGCTCCTTCCAGTTCTATAAATCCTGTAGCTAAGACGCTAATCAAATCCCACAAAATTACAGTGTTTTGTGGTAACAGATTGTCCTGTGCTGAGATGTTCATTTTTGAGCAAATCCACAGGCAACGTTCCATTAATCCTAGATGCGTGATATGTCGAGGCTGTCCAGCCCACCTAATTTTAGGAATTACTCACATGGACACTCATCTAACCTCAAATGGATTAATCTACCAACAGCAAGCTTTAGTTTCCATTTATTGGGATTATCAAAACATCCCAACTTTAAAAATAGCACAAGATTTATTGCTCTTGGCTAGTGAATTTGGATATGTAGTTAACCGCAAAGTTTACGACAATTGGCAACAACGAAATAAGGCAGCACAAGTAACTTTGCGCTCTCTGAATTTTGAATGTTTTCATGTATCCCAAAACATTAAAAATGCTGTAGACTTTCATTTGTCAGCAGACTGCTTTAGTGAGGCTTCAAGTAGCCTATACCCACACACATTTATTATTGTGTCTGGAGACGGCTACGGTGAAATTTTGATTCAGAAGCTGCAAGACAAGGGTAAGAAGGTAATAATTGTTGCCCGCAAAGGTAATGATAGCCACAATCTGAAAAAGCTTGCCGATCGATTTTACTTGGTCGATGAATTGCCGAAGTCGATCGAGACTTACAAACTGACTGCCTAAACTTCCTAGACATTCACCCCGCCGCAGATAGCAAAAATCCAGTTTATTTGATAAAC
>Ga0335395_10000502_pt1 | contig 24359 bp, 18 predicted proteins | sample MAT02_FD_205744 | JGI IMG/M metagenome (GOLD analysis project Ga0335395, IMG submission 205744) | Freshwater microbial communities from Lake Fryxell liftoff mats and glacier meltwater in Antarctica - MAT-02 (spades assembly) (version 2) ...
CATCCACGAGTTTTAGGGTTTCTTCAAAATCCATAGTTTTATTTTTGCTTCCGATGCACTGTCCCTACTGACTCCAGCATAACCAGAAGTTCACAAAGCTTTTTGGTTGACTGACTTATGTCCTGTTGGTTTATTTTATTGTATGTTATGCTAAAGTGTGTTGATTTAAAGTTCAGTACGGTTTTGGAGTCAGTCGGGGGATACGAGATCGCCAAGGGCAAAATTTTGATTGAAAACAAAGAGTCTGTAGCTTTAACCGGGGAAATGTAATGGGTAAATTGGCTGTCATTGAGATAGGAGACGGTGATTTTCAACAAGGTTTTCAAGTCACAATTAGAATAGGGGAGGATGGGCGTCACCTTTCTTGTGATGCTAGGGGCAATCTGCCAGAAAATCCAAAAATTCTAGATATTTATCGGCAATGGCAAGAATCTTACAATCAATTTCATCAACCAAATAATTTTAACAAATTTCATCAGAATGAGTCTCAAAGGAGCCGACTAGACAACGGGGGAAAACCTTCTAATATGAATTCATCTGATGTAAATGCTAAAAGTGATGAACTGAAAAAAGAGCTCAATGAATGGTTGAATTGTCCAGAATTTGGAAAAATAAGAGAAATCATCAAGCAAGAATTAGAAAAGTCAGAACAAATTCGTGTGATTGTTCGCACCGACAAAAATGAATTGTATCAATTACCTTGGCATTTTTGGGAGGTATTTGATCATTACACAAATGCAGATGTTGTTTTTTGTCCAACAGTCAACAATTCTTCCGTCCCGGAATGGAAATCACCACCGGGTCAAAATAAAATTAAAATTTTAGCAGCCTTTGGCGAGCAAGACAGAATAAATGATTTAATAAAGCTAGATACAAAAAAAGATTTGGAATTATTAAAGAAACATCTATCGGATATTGAAAAGCTTATAGATATAGTTCCGATAATTATATCAAAAGCCACAGAGTTAACTTCTAAATTGAGAGAAGTACAAGCAGATATATTTTACTACGCTGGTCACAGTTCTAGCGAACCGAATGGAAGCATTGCTAAAATTAGCAATATAGAGATAAGAACTCTCATCCCGGCGTTTCAAGAAGCAGTTAATCAGGGCTTGAAACTGGCTATTTTCAACTCTTGTCAAGGGTTAGGGATAGCAAAAAAACTCTTAACAGAGTCAAAAATTCCACACGTTGTTGTTATGCGTGAAGCCATTAAAGATGAGGTATCTCATGAATTCTTAAAAGGTTTTATTCAAGAGTTCACTAAAGGAAGACCCTTACATATAGCTTTACGAAAAGCCAGAGAAAAGTTACACGATCTAGAAGAAGAATATCCTGGTGCTTCTTTATTGCCAGTAATTTTTCAACATTCTATAGAAGTCCCTTATACTTGGAATCTTTTTCCTGACAAAAGGAGAATTAAGCGTTATTTTGGAATGTTCATGGGGGCTGCAGGATTAATAATGCTGGGTGCGATTACAATCGGAGTCATGGCATTCCGCAACCAAGAAACTCTGGATCGAATAGCCAAAAATAATACAGTTTTAATTAAAGGTAAAAATCACGGCTCTGGAGTTATTTTTGCCAGAAAAGACAATACTTACTATGTTCTTACTGCTAAGAGTGTAGTTAATCCCAAAGATAAATACAAGATTGTCACGGTAGACAAAAAAGAAACTGACGCTGTGATTAGCACTACTCTTAACAAAGAACTATCTGGTATAGATATAATGATTTTGGAGTTCAAAAGCAATGAAAGATACAATATCGCTCGTTTAGGAAATTATGATACAGAAAGAGAAGGCACAACTTTTTTTATTTCAGGCTGGTCAGCAATTGAGTGGAATAAAGAACCCTTATATCATTTTATTGAGGGAAAAATTGCTAGTCTGCCGAGAGGATTGCCAAATGGCTACACATTGATCTACGACAGTAATACCCGTGAAGGAATGATTGGTGGCCCACTAATAGATACACATGGCTGCGTAATTGGCATTCATGGTCGAGAGGAAACTGAAGCTATACGAAATCTTGAATCTGCTGAAATTGGTCGTGTGAAAAATGGGTTTAGCCGAGGCATTCCAATGAGAAACATTTTAGCAAAAATTTCCGAGCGGAAACTAGAAAAAGATTTAGGAACAATGAATAAGGATTGTAAGTAAAAAGGATTGTTACTTCATTCATTTTGTGGTGTACCTCACACGGCTGCAAGCCACTGTATGGAACAAAGCCAGTTTTTTGACTAGATCCCAATACGCTTGGGTTAACGTTTTTTGTTATTGCGATCGCAGGGAGAGCAATCGCAGTATCTATTTTTTACATCGTTTTGATGACCGGACGGTCTTAACTGAACCGTATTGGACTAGATCCACCGGAAATATTGCAGAATCCATCAAAGTATGTTATGTTATGTTATGTTGGCAGCGATAAGGTTCAGTAAGGCTTTAGAGGCACTAAGTCAAGCGGTCGGCGATCACATTCATGCCCCCTGCCAAAGGTCAGAGGAACAGTCAGCGGTTAATTTTGCTCGATCCTGGGGCGATCAGACTCAGTTTGTCGCGATCGTTTTGTAGGGGCAATCCCCCGTAGTTACCCTTCCGTGATTGCCTCATCTGTGGCGATCTTGCGTCCTGGACTGTCTGTTCGGGGCGATCGCGCTCTCAAATTCTAGTTTCACAAAAGGATTGAAATTTATGGAAAGACAGCGGCAGCAACCAAAAGAACGCAATCATGAGCAGGAAATTAGGGACAACATAGAACAGAGAAATGGAGAAGTTGGCAAAAGAGAGAGTCAACCAAAAACTCAACAAACTTCAACTCAGGGGCAGACAACAAGTAGCAAAACAATGGCGGAGCTCAAGCAAAAGTTAGCTAACTTAAAGGCACAAACCCCCACTCAACAACAACAGCAAACACAGCCAACCCCGAATCAACAAAAACTTGCCAGTCTCAAACAAAGCGTTCCTCAAACATCGCGGTCAACTCCAACAGCCCAGCCACCATCTGCCTCTCTCTAGTCCGATCGCGCTGCATTGCTAAAGGAACATAAAATGGAGCAATTTCTTTTTGGTGTTTTTTGGTTGATAATCCAACTCTACCTGAAAGTTTTAGGGTTTTTTGCCAGACAAATTTTCAAAATGTTCGGCTGGATATTTCATGAAAGTTTCAAGTCCGTCGGTGCTGCTGCCAATAGTAAAGCTCTTCTAATTATTGGTCCGGGGGAGTCTCTCAAACCTTCTGTGAGATATCAAGAGCTTTTTGATTATTCGCAAACAGCCAGCAGCAAAGAAGTAAAAAATTTAGCGCATGGTGATGGTAAAAATGGTGATTTTTGGCTGGGTAATTATGTAAATTTTAGGCGCGGTCAAGCTAGATTGACAACTGACCTTTGGATTCCTAACGAGTCTTTACATCAACACGTTTTGATTGCGGGGGCAACGGGTTCAGGTAAAACGGAACTGCTGTTGAAGTCTGCTGGTAACTTGATGTCTAAGGGTAATCTGGTTTGCGTTGATGCTGCGGGTTTTTTGGGCGATCGCCTTTCGGGGATGGCTCGCAGTGCGGGGTCAAAGTTAGTTTGTTGGGACTTGAGCGGGACTAAAAACTTAGTTGTTTGGAACTTTTTGGAGGAGTTGGAAAAATTTGGGACTGAGAAAGAAATTAGGGCGATCGCCCAAGCACTCTACGGCCAATTTAACGACACAGACCCGAACTCTGCTTTTTGGAAGCGGGACATCCTGTGGCTGACTGCCATTTTAGGAGTTGTTGTGGAAGCGAGGCGGCAAAATTTAATCAAACTTGACCCAAGCGATTTATCTGCTCTTATTATGGACAGAGATGCCGTGCAAGGTTTGTTAGATAATTTACCCCAAGCTAATTCTCAGTGGGGTTCAGACCTTTATTCTTATCTAACTCTTCCCGATAGCAGATTTGGGCTAGATATTAGCTTTTTACAAAATAAACTCAGTCCTTTCAAAGACCCAAGAGTGAGAAAAATTTGCGACGGTGCCAGCGGAATTTTTCTATTAAAAGCTTTGAATGGCACTTCTCGGATCGCTTTAGTAGTTGGTCAATCGCTAGCCGACGGAAAATTTGGCTCTGCTTTGGCCGCGGTGATGATTACCTATGTGATGAATGTGATGTACCGCCGGCTAAAAAATCCCAGTCATAGCTGGACTCCGACCTATATCATCTGCGATGAAGCTCCTAGATTGGAAAATATTAACTATGAAGAACTAACGGCAATTGGCCGCAATGCGAAAGCAAGCATTTTTTTGATGTGCCAATCAATAGACCAATTTCCAGAAAAAACTCTGCCAGCACTCAACAACTGTCGAACGCAAATCTTTTTACAGGGAGTGAGTCACAAAACAGCAGAGTGGCTGAGTAAACCGTTAGGTGAATATCAAAGGCAGGTGATGAGTATGACTGTAGCTCAAGGGGGGGTTGGCCCCAGTCCCTTCCATCAAAGAAGTATCAACTACGAACGAGTTCCTGTTTTGGGAATTCGGGAGATTAGCAATCGGCCTTTGGCTGCACTGCCAAGTGGACAAAGTGCGATCGTGCGGATGAATACTTCGCATACGCCAACAACTAAACCTTTTTTAACAGATTATTCGGCACCGTAGGAGGTGATAACAATGGGGGTAATTTATATTGGCGATCGTGCTGCCGGCAAAACCCATTTAGCGATGGAGTTAGCCAACCCAAAAAGTAACTACGTTAAAGTTACTTATCCTGATTACGAAATTCTCAAAGCACTCCTCTATGATAATGAATCAGAGAGTACAAAAGCTACAGATGCAGTGTCATCTACTCACAATCGTACTTTAGAAATCAAAGTAGAAATTCCTACTGGTTACAAACAAATTACTTTAGATTGGATAGACACGCCGGGGGAAATTTGGCGAAAAAGTTGGCAATCTGCAAATCAAAATGAATGGAAGAATTTTTTAGAGACTATTCTAAAAAGCGAGGGAATTTTGCTAATACTTGAACCCTATCGAGAAATTATCAAGCCTGGTGCAGATGTAAATCGTGATGATTTTATTACTGAACAGCAATGGTGTAATAGGTTTAATCGGTGGGTAGAATTTTTTCGCTACGATTGCAAGCAAGTCAGACATTTAATCATTTGCTTAAATAAAGCAGATCTCTTTTGTGATCTTGATGTGGATGTTTCAAAATTAGCATATATTCCTCACCGATCTCAGTTGAATTGGCAACAACGAGATGCCTATGTCTTTCAACGATACTTTCGGCCCCTGCAACCGCAAATAGAGCAAATCAATAAAAGTGTATCCGGGTTATCAGTTCGTTGCTTTATTACTAGCATTCACAATCGGTCTTTATTAGAACTGCCTTGGATTTATTTAGCGAGCTTTTTAGCAAAGTAAAGGAGGATTAATCATGGGAAATATTTGCGTTATTGGGCCAAGAGGGTCAGGGAAAACAACCTACCTTGCAGCTTTAGCTTACAAAAATCGAACAATGGGAAAGTCAAATTTTTTTAAAATTATTCCATTGAATGATGATTCGAGAAAGCTCGCAGAGAAAGCTGAAAATATCATTTGTTATGGGGAATCTTTAGAGCCAACAGTCATTGGGCAAGAAATTCAAACGGTTGATGATTTGCCGTACTACTCTTTTAACTTGGAAATTAAAAAACATTGGTTGGCGAATCAAGAGTCATTTCAACTCAACGTTAGAGATTATCCAGGGGAGGTATTTGAAAAAATAGCTGACCCAACTATATCGGATAATATTTATGAAGAGTTTATCAACGAATGTTTAATGAAAGATGTAGGAGGGTGCTTAATTCTCCTAACGGCTTGGGACAAAGCAGATGACAGTTTTTATAGCCAAGTAATGAGTCGGTTTATAAAATTAATGGATTCTCACGGTCGCACCAATGACTTACGGCTAGCAGTGGCGATGAGTAAGTGCGAAAGGGGGGAACTTTGGCCCGGAAGGCTCGATCCAGAAACAGACTTATTTGGATTGCATCTCCCTAGAACGAGAGCTATTTTGCGCGATAATATTGCACCCCAAAATATCCGATTCTATGCAATTTCGACCTTTGGTGTATTGCGCCGCACTGACCCCAGACCAAATCGTACAAATGAACAGGGGAAATCAGGCAAAGCTTCAGTGTTGAGAGAAGCCCCCCGCTGGCAACCTTATAACATGATTGAGCCTCTTTATTGGCTTGGTAAAACGACTAAAGCAAAAGGAAAGGTTAAGTAAATGCTGGATTGGCTAAGTCAAAATAAAACCAAAACTTCTAGTAATTCAGAACCGATCGATCGCAGCGCTGAAGTTAGGGTGATCGGCGATCGCGCTTCTGGCAAAACTGCTTACATGGCATCGTTAGCTTATTGGCCTAATGCCAATGCTTCTAGTCCTGTTCAAACTGTCACGCCTATTAACGATGATGCCAACGAACTGGTTGCTAATGCTCAAAATATCTTGGAGCAAGGGCTACAGCTTGAACCAACCATTCTGAATGGAAGTGTTGATTATATCAAAGATTACACCTTAAGTATTGTTCTTAAAGGGGCATTTACCTGGAAAACGCCAAAAGTTACTTTGCAACCACAGCTCGTCAGGTTAAACATAAGCTGCAAAGACTATGCGGGTGAATTTTTTAGTGACCTCCTCCACAAAACCGGAGATTCGCTGCTAGTAGATTACCTAGAAGATTGCGTGAGATCAACGGGAATGATGTTTCTCGTAGATGGCACGACTCACCGCAAAGATTCTGAGTATGCTAACGGTCTTGATAAGTTTTTAATGGCTCTAGATCGCACTGATATTAGCAGCAACCAGCGGCGCATAGCCTTTGTAATGACGAAGTGCGAACAGTCGGAATTGTGGGTTAATCGGCACAAACCGAGAGAATTAGCGCAAGCTCGTTTTCCTCAAGCCTTCAGGAAATTGCAGGGCTGGGAACAAACAGGAGGCGGTCAAGTAGATTACTTTACTACTTCTGCTTTTGGGATGTTGGGGAGCAAGTATCCAGAACCGAATTCAACAAGGGTCAAGCGCGATCGCGACGGCACGAGTTCTGTGATTAAAGACCCGAAACGCTGGCGGCCATTTGGCTTAGTTGCTCCGATTTATTGGCTTTGCACAGGCGAACGGCACAAAGAATTAGATAAGGACTAAAAAAATGAATTCAGCAACCATTAAAATTCACGAATTTAGCACTGGTATTCTAGCAGAGATGACTCCTGACGGCAGGTGGGTGTCGCACGGATTTGTGGGGGAGTATATGAACAAAACCGTTGACCCTATTCCCGCCAATGTCGAAAGCGCGATTAAAAATAGGGAATTCGCCGTTGCTGAGGGTGCATCTAGAGACAATCCTGCAATCATTGGTCGCGAAGTGCGGAGTGGCGGGCAAGATTGGTCAGTGATTGCTGTCGTCATCAGAGGCAGAGAGGATAAAGGTCGAAAACCTTCTTTGTACCGTTATTTTCTGTGCGAAGGGGCCGGCAACCTGTGGAAAATTTTGGCTTGGATATATTCTCAACCGCAAGGGGAGAAGATACCTGTTTTCAACCCCTTTGAAACGAAAGTTGTGGGGCAGCCGAATGAATATCAGGTGGGCAATCCACTGGTAGTTCCCCTCAAAAATGAACTTCAGTATTTACTGAAAAATGAAGCGCCGATCGTTATTCCTTCCGTACAGCCCTGTACAGCCTTTATTGTCAATCAAATGGCAACGGAAAAAGCGATAGAAAACGGTCAACCTGTTGCTTGGGCGTTTCAGGCGGAAGCCTTGGAACAACCCAGAAGTTTTTTGGTGATTCAGCCTGCTAGTGAAAAAGCTGAGCAATTGTTGCACAGGGCGATCGCCAGCACGCCTCAATATACTGCCCCGATTACCGGGGAGTACGAGATTAAATCGGCAATTAAGGGTTTGATTAGCCGGGAAAACGTCAAGCTGGAGCAAGTGCAAGCAATTGAAACAGCGCTGAACCAAGTTCAGGATAGCGACTGGGAAGTAATTTTTAACGCGCAAGGGGCGGCTCAAGCTCGCTCTGAGGGAATTTACAGCCCTCAGATGGTGCGCCTGTTGACGCTAAGGGCGATCGTCCTTCCTGAGACATTACCAGAGTTCCTCTCTTGGATGCAGAAGCGGGGAAAACAGGAGGATCATTATCAAGTTTCTGAGACTTTTCAATCTGAAATAAAAAGCTCAATCAGCGGAATCGCAGGAAATGCACAGAATTTTACCCTCAAAATAACTCAAGGGGTCAAGCTGATTATTCCTAGATTGATTGAGCAACCAGAGTTGTTAGAGAATGTTGTTTGGTTATTGAGTTTCCCCTCTGGATTGTGGAAACATATTTATTCTCAGCAAGTGGTTCTAGATATTGACCATGATTTAAGCTTGATGAATCCTAAAGTGAGGCAATTACCCAATTTACACAGCAAAATAATTCACCATGAAAAATGGGAAAAGTTAGCAAATGATGTCAAAGTTTATTGGCAAGACAGGTATTATCCGCATCAAACACAATATCAGGCGTTGGCTGAATTGTTTGATAAATTAGAGTCTCCCAAAATAGCAGCATTTTTCTATCAAATAGGCTATGGCGAAGTACCCAAAAGAATTTTTGCTGAAGTCTCGAATGGAGGTCGAAATTCTAATGTTTATGGATTGACCCTCAAAAAGCAAGTAAGTTTCCCGGAATCGTTGTTATTTTTGTTAATGGAATTAGGAGGTATTTTTGTGCCACTTGTAATTGTAGTTCCGCTGATACTGTTGACATTTATGGTCGGTTTATTAGGAGGAAAAGCTTTGTTTGAAAAAACACCTTATTCCCTGGAAACAAATCAATCCACTACTACATCAGATAATTCTAAAGGAGATAGTTTCCCGGCTCAGACGGCTACTCAATCACCAAAAGACAGGACGACTAATATAGTCGATCCAATACCGCAATATATAGAGGAAGAGGCCTTGAAAAAGTTTGCTGAAACCAGTCGAGTGATGAATAAAGAGGTGGTCAATGAACTTGTACAAGAGGGATTAGATAAAGAACAAATCATCTCAGAACTTAAGTTGCTTTTTCAAGATCGCGATCTTGATTATGCAGATGCTATCAAAGGGGGGAAAGCAAAAGAAACCACAAAAAAAGAATGGATTAATGCGATATATCAATATCAAAGTAAGAATCCTGAAAAAACTTTGCCCGCAGGATATATGTTATCAGAAAAATCTACGGTTCAAGAGTTAAGAAAATATCTAAAGAAAAAGCTGAGCAACCCACCACCACAAAATTTTAATACCCCACCGGGAGGGAGAGGTTAAATATGATGAGAAGATACTTTTACATCCTAGCTGGCATTACATCAGCCTTAATTGGCTGGAGCCTCGGTCAAGTGATCCTCACTGACTTAGGGTTATTGAAGCCTTTTCCCGAACTTGTTTTGTTTCCCTGCATCGCTGTATCCCTGGCCGTTGGAATGGTCTTTACTGAAATTTTCGTCAGTACCCCAACTAGACCTAAATTGTGCTGGCGCATAGCTTTATTTCCGATCGCCATTGCCGCCGCTTTGGGGATATTAGCCGGGTTAATTGCAGGCGGCATCTCCCAAATTGTATTGCTGCCCCAAGTTCGCTTTGACACGCGAATTCTCAGGATTGTCAGTTGGCTGCTAATCGGCACTTCTACAGGCATTGCTGAGGGGGTAAGTTGGCGGTGGCACAGCATCGAAGCCGGAGATTCCAAGCGTTTCTGGCAGCGATTCCAGACAAGCACGATCGCCAGTATTGGCGCCAGTCTCGCCGCTGCACTCATTTTTGAAATCCTGCGGCAAGTCATCGGAGAATTCCCAGAAGCACTTAAAGGTATTGAAGACCCGATCGGCTTTTCAATTTTGGGAATGTTACTCGGCTTCGTGTTCAGCATCTCGACTTCTCCCAGCTACATGGCTGCTTTGAGAGCAGGTTCTGGCTTTGAATACACAGGGGATGTTTACTACGATGCAATTGGGTCGAAGTCTGAATATCCAACGATTAATAAAAAGGAGGCAAAACTCAAATTTGTTAGCGATAGCGAGTCAGAACAAATTGAAGAAGGCTTATCTATTCAACTTCCTGCTACAGGCACAATTAAAATCGGTTCTGCTGACAGGGCAAATATCAGAATTCCGGGACTACCCCTGCACGCAGCAGACTTAGAAGTGAAGGTTCGCGAAGCTATTCTCAAACCTAATCCTAAGTTCTACAACACTATCGAAGTAAATGGCGATCGCCTAACTTCCTCTAACCCAATTTCTCTCAAACACAACAATATCTTGACTTTTTACCCCCTCCAACAGGACAGACCCGATGAAGAAAAATTATACCGATTTGTATACTACAATCGCTTCCTTGACCCGCAGGCTTAGCTTGTCTGCACTGTTAGCTCTTTCCTTCAGCAGTCCCGGTTTCGGTCAAGTAAAAAGTGCCGAAATAATTGGCACTCCTGTTCTGGAAAATGAGCGCGTGACTGTCAGAATTAAAGCTAAAGATGGTAACGATCGCCCTGTCCTAGGTTTACAGGAGACAGACTTTAACTTAATAGTGGACAATAAACCGCTGGAGTTTCGCAGCAAAGATTGGAAAAGTCCCGAAGAGGCTGTACCGCCTCCCGCTTGGATTATCGTCCTGCTCGACTTTAGTGGCAGCATGAACAATAAAGACAGCCGAGGAACAACGAGAAAAGCAGGTTCTATCGATGCTATTAAACAATTCACTACCGAGTTAGCCAATCGCTGCCCTAAAAATTCAACCGTTGCTTGTCCGAAGCCGCAAGTATCAATTATTCCCTTTGGGGACGGCGGCCCTAGTTGCGAAAAAGGCTTTCCAGTCACACCTGACAAGCTTAATAATTTTATGTCAGCCGGTGATTACAAACTGGCTAGCTACCTGAATGACTACCTACCCAAAGAAATAGCCTGTGCTTCTACTAACATTTATGAACCTCTCAGTAAGGCCGTCCGTTTTTTAGCTGATCCATCATCTAATCCTGGTTTTTATGTGCCAAAAGATTCCAATGAACCTCAGCCTAGATTATCGATTATTGTTTTATCGGACGGATATCACAATAAGGCTAATCGAGACAAGGATTTTAATAGCCTGTTATCGCTGTTAAAAAAGAACGATCAAATCACTATTCATACTTTGGGCTACGGTTTAACACCGGCGGAGTTAGGCAAGAAGTATAATTTAGGGAGGGCAGCTAAAATTTCCGATGTCGGGAAAGGCGATCGCAAAGTTCCAGAGGACGATTTTGTAGACCAAGAAAGTTTAGCAGCAATTGCCAAGGCGACAGGCGGCATAGCTGAATTTTCGCCTGACTCTCAGACTGTTACCGACAAACTTAAGTTATTTTTGAACGCGCTTTTGGGCGAGTATCAAATCAGCTATAACCAACCGAATGCTGAACGCGGTTCTAAGCATGACGTTCAGGTGGTTGTCCAATCGGTTAAATCAGTACCAGCGTCTTATACGATTACTGTTTTTGGGCGATCGCTCCCCTTGAATACCCGCATGACTATGCTGCTAGCTGTCTTAGTTGTGATAGCTGTCGGCGGTGTTTTACCATTCTGGCTGTGGGCCGAATATTTGAAGCGAGAGGCTCAAGCTTAGGAATCAATAACCTTTACTGCTTAGCCGGAATTGAAGTCAAGTAAAAAAGTGCCTAAATTTTATGAAAAAAATCTACTTTTGTCTGACTCTTTTAATGCTCTATGGATGTACGGCTAACTCTCAAATTTCGGGATCAAAAGTAGAGCCTATTTCAAACAATTGTCCCGCCAAGCCAGAAAATTCATTAGATCCTAGCGATGTCAAATCAATTGTGCTAAAAAATCAAATGCTAACAGAATCCAGAAGCGCGAATCCAAGTAAATCTGTGGGATATACCTTTGAAGGTAAGGCTGGTCAAAAGCTAAATATTCCCAAGACTAATAAAGATATTTGTATCTGGGTTTTCCAGCCAGACAATCAGCTTTTGAATAGTGAAATCTTACCCATTAATGGAAAATACATAATTCAAATATCAGCACTTAAAGAGTCTCCTAACTTCGAGATAGCGATGGGTTTAGATGTTGTTTCGCCAGCCCCCACGAGTCCTCCTAGTTCCTCAGCAACTGTAACGACACCTTCAGGGGCGACTAATAGCTCAGCGAGCGCTTCATCAAGTGTTTCTAAGCCTTCATCAGAACAAATTGCTAACTACAAGTTCCCCATGTCTAGTTGCGGCGATCCTTTACCTGCAAACCCTAATGATTATCCAGTTGATTTTTATCCTGTTTATTTGCCCGATAGCGAAGCAAATTTACAGCTAGCGCGATCGCGTTTTTGCAACGATGCCTTATCGAAAAAAAGAAAAGATAGCCGAACGAGAGCAGTTCAAGTAGCTGCATTTACTAGCAAGCAAAGAGCGATAGAGTTTAGGGATATTTTAAATTCTGAAACTAGCGGTGCAAGCATAGCATCTCCGACAACAATTCAAAATAAGCCTTAAAACCATCCTGTTTTAACTGAAGAGCACTCTTACAAATCCTAAAAAAATGAAAAATATTTGGCTGTATCTAGTATTAATAATAATTAGCGGATGCAATGCTGCTGGGTCCAATTCTAACAGTAATTTAGTATTGGCTGATAACACCTGCCCCGAAAAACCTTCCAGCACTTTAGATCCCAAAAATGTCAAAGCTATTTCCCTGAATACTTCTGGAATTACTAAAGAATCAGGTCAACTTAATGCAGGTAAATCTTTAGGTTATACCTTTGAAGCTAAATCAGGAGACAAACTCAGCTACAAAACTAAAAATGATATATGTATTTGGATTTTTACACAGGATCTTACTCTTTTGAGCAATACAGATTTGCCGAAATCTGGAAAATACATTATTCAAGTTGCCGCGCCGAAAGGAAGCACAAGCTTTGACTTGGAAATAAGTCTAGGCACTGTGCAAGCATCTCCAAATCTCGTCTCTCCTAGCCCCCAGACAACTTCTAGCACTCCCGTGAATTTACCTCCATCTAATACCAGCAGTAGCGGCTTAACTCAAGAACAAGCTACTCAACTAATTAGCAATTGGTTGAATTCAAAAAGCCGCATATTTTCCCCTCCTTTCGATCGCCAGTTAGTGGCAAATTACACTACAGGGCCGCTGTACGCAGATATCACTAAACCCGGAGGTTCAATTGATTGGCTGAACAACAATAATTCCCGCTACGACTACAGAAACTCTCGTATAAGTCAAGTTTTATCTTTTGATAATTCAGGAAGTCAGCCAGCGATAAAAGTTCAGATTTATGAAGAACGGACTCTCTACGGGCCGAAGGGAATTGACCCCAAACAATCAGGCTCGTCAACCAAGGATTATATCTATTTCTTTTCCTTGGAAAACAGTTCTTGGAAAATCTATGATTACAGAGTGGCTGAGTGATGCAAAACAAAAATAGTCCAATTAAAAACCTTTCTCGGGTCATTCCATTCACGTCCAACCTTTATTATATTGTCATCCCAGCATTTTTGATAGGAGTTATGTTTTCTTTTTTGACGAAAAGTAACTCAGCGAATCCAGTTTCATGTAACATCACTAATCAACTTAGCTTGACTCAATCGAATCCCCAAACTATCGAAACAGAGATAAAATATGGTGAAAATACTTGCTATCAATTTAATGGAATTGCAGGGCAGAATATAATGCTAGAAACAACCAGCAAAACAGCCTTATTAATGCCAAATAAGGAGCAGCTAGTATTGCTTGGTACTTCTCAATACACTTTACCAGATACAGGAAATTATACCCTGATAGTAACTTCCTCTATGGATAAGCAGTCGTATAAACTTAATATCGGACTGCAAGATCCAGCATCAATTGCGATCGCCCCAGCAGACACAGGTAAATATCCATCCGCTTCTAATTCAGATCCTGCCGTAAGAAAGGAAATCGGTTATAATGTTAAAAATCCTCCCCCTTTTAAGCCTGACTGGCAACTACAAAAAATTGTTGATGATGTTTTGAATACGATCCAATCTCAAGGATTATCAACGAATAATTTATCGATAAATCTTGTCAACTTAAGCAATACTAACTACTACGGCTATGGTTCTCATTCAGATAACCAGCCGATTTTTCCGGCTAGTGTAGCTAAGCTTTTCTGGATAGTAGCACTGTACGGACAGTACAACGTAGGTATTCTCCCTGAAGGGACAATCTCTGAAACAGAGATTTATAAAACAATCCAAGATTCAGATAATAATCCGGCAAGCCGTATTGTCGATACGATAACTGCTACAGAGTCAGGTACAGAATTAACACCGGAAGAGTTAAAAAATTGGATCGATAAGCGCCTCTGGGTGAATCGTTTTTTTGAAATGGCTGGATATAGAAATATTAATGTCAGTCAAAAAAACTTTCCCATCCCTTACTTAAAGCTCCAAAACCCCGACAAGGGTAGAGATTTACAAATTCGGGGTAATGCTAGAGTCCCGATTAGAAACTACTTAACCAGTTTTGATGCGGCTAGGCTTTTATACGAAATTGATAGTGGCCAAGCGGTTTCAAAAGAATACAGCGTCAAAATCAAAAACTTATTAAGGAGAGATTTAAACCCAGATGTATGGAAAAAAAAGGAATACAACTCTATTCGAGGCTTCTTTGCAGAATCCTTACCTCAAGATAGCTATGTTTTTTCAAAAGTTGGGTGGACTTCGGATAGCCGTCAAGATGCGGCAATTATCGAAAGTCCTGACGGGAAGGTGCGCTACATATTAGTAGTATTTGCTGACAACAGAGGATTTGCAGATGATTGGAAAATATTTCCTAAAATTTCGCGAATGGTCTACGATCGCATGATTTATTACCGTTAATTTTAAGACATAAAAAGAGTCGATAGTTCATAATAGGAAATCGAAAAATGCAAAATATTTTCGGACAATTAAGGCAGAAACTCAGCAAGCCCATACTCTTTGGCCTGTACGGAGCAGTCGGTTGCCTCGGTGCAGCAACATTATTCGGTGAAGCTTTCCTCGCACTCACAAAACTTTCACCAACTATTCAACGATCGCCCCAAGCGATCGTCCTATTAATCGACTGTTCCGGCAGCATGGATGAAAAAAATAAACTGCAAGAAGTCAAATCAGCGGCTCAAGCCTTCCTACAGCGACAAAACCTCTCAGAGAATCGCCTCGCCGTCGTCGGATTTGGCAGCAACGTTCAAATTGGTGTCAGTCTAACAGGCAATAAATTAATGCTCGATCGCGCGATCGCCCAACTGTCTGACGGCGGCGGCACCAGGATGGACATCGCCATCGAAGCAGCAGCACGAGAACTACAGTCAACCTCCAAGCCGCGCAACATTCTCCTATTTACTGACGGAGAACCGGGCTATACGGGAGCCAACCAGCGGGAAGAACAAGCCAAAACTCTCGCCGCCGGACAATCGGCAAAAGCTGAAGGCATCAACCTAGTTGCTGTCGCTACTGGGGATGCCAACACCAACTTTCTCACCCAGCTTACCGGCAATCGATCCCTTGTCTTCTACGCCAACTCTGGGGACTTCGATCGAGCGTTTCGCCAAGCAGAACAAGCCATTTACAGCAACCAACTCGTGGAATCGGGGCCCACAGGCGATTACAGCTTGCTCTATTCTGTGCTGCGAATTGGCGGATGGACGGCCCTGTTAGCGATCGGCACTTCCTTGGCTCTGATCGCTGGTCAAAACCATTACCTGCGCCGCCGCCTGCTCACACTTAGTGAGGGAAGTATCGGTACAGGGGGCAGCCTAGCCGCTGGACTTGCAGCAGGGGCGATCGGTCAACTCTTATTTTTACCAGTTGCAGGCATCCCCCTTCTCACCCTCGGCGGCAGAATCATCGGCTGGGCTATCTTAGGCACTCTCCTAGGTGGGGGGATGTCTTTCTTTGTCCCCAACCTCCAGAAAAACCGCGCTTTACAAGCAGGAGCGATCGGCGGTACTGCGGGGGCGATCGGTTTCTTATTAGTTTCCGCCGTTTCGGGAGATCTGGTAGGGCGACTCGTCGGTGCTGCGATCGTCGGCTTTTTCATTGGCTTGGCGATCGCCTTAATTGAAGACTTGAGCCGCAGAGCATGGCTGATCGTGCATTGGACACCAACAGAGCAAACCAACATTAACCTAGGGACTCAACCTATTATTTTGGGGAGTTCAGAAGATGCACATATCTACCTGCGAAAAGACCAAGGATACCCACCTGTAACAGCAAAACTTTACCTAGAATCAGGAAAAATTGTTATGGAATTTGACGAAGCAATGCAAAAACTAAAAGGCATGAAAATCTTGAGGCACGAACTAGCCAATGGCGATCGGCGAAAAGTAGGAGAGATAATGATTGAAGTAAAAACAGCTACGGAAAACTCTAGGGATGGGGGTAAGGGTGGTTAAATACACAATTGCTCTCAAACTAAAAGGTTCCCAAAACCTTAACGAGGAGTATCTATATAGTTTAAGCCTGACTAGCCCGCAGGAAAACAACCCAGAGCCAGTGTTCACCCCACAAATTCGAGAAAGTATGCGAACAAACTTGCAAAACCAAAGTCAATGTAAAATAAACGATAGCCACCTCAACCAGATTATTCAAGCTTGGATTCTAGATATCAAAGAGGGGTATCGAGCCAGTGTGATCGCCCTTGATTTACCCCTGGATATACCCATTGCCAAGTTGCAAGAAACAGGAAATCAAGAACTGCCTGGTCTCATTCCCCCAGACTTGGCAGATATAGCACCAACTTGGGGAATGTTACCACCCCTAAACTTTTGTTAAGAATCCGAACAACTTTCAAATATCGTGAGATAATTTTCACAAGGATAACAACACAATGCTGAATGTCCAAATTGCACCCCACCGAGAATTTTTGCCCTGCGATGCAGCCGAACAAAAACTGTTCGTGATGCTGAAGCTGCGGCCGACAAAAGAAGTAGCAAATACGCGCCCCTCCACAACTTTTGTTTTTCTGATTGATACCAGCGGTTCCATGTACGAAGTCGTAGGAGATCGAACCAAGATAGAGATTGTCATGGAGTCCCTAAACAGACTGATTCACTCTGGCAAACTTGGGGCGAGCGATCGCATTGCCATTGTCCAGTTTGATGACTCAGCTTCTACGATTATCGGACTCACGCCAGCTACTCAAATCAGTCAGTTAGAAAGTGCGATCGAACGCTTGCTGGACTCTTCCGGCGGCACGCGCATGGGATTGGGTTTACGGGGCGCGTTAAGCTTGCTATCGGGGCAAAACATGACCATCCGGCGCACCGTGCTGTTCACCGACGGTCAAACCTTTGACGAAGATGTATGCAGAGCGATCGCCAGCGAATTTGCCACCAACAATGTTCCTATTACAGCATTAGGAGTCGGAGAATTTAACGAAGATTTACTTAACCATCTCAGTGATACGACGGGTGGATCTCAAATGCACATTGTGGCGGAAGAAAATCATGGTGGTCTAGCAGTTTCCATCACCAATCTGCCCGATACAATCATTCAGGAATTCAGCGAAGCAAAGAAAGAAGTTATCACCAACTTAGCCTTAACCATCAAAACAGTTAAAGGCGTAAAACTAACTCGCATCGTCCGCGTCTATCCGACTCTAGCCGAATTTCCCCTAACTCAAGAACCCTATCCCCTGGGCAATGCTGTAGGGAATGATGAAACTATTTTCATCTTAGAATTCAGCATCGAAAGTCGCGCCGCCTCCCGCGTCAGAATTGCCCAAATGGGCTTAACCTACGATGTTCCGGGACAAAATCGGCGCGGCGAATTGCCCCCTGCAAATCTACTCGTACAATTTGTCACCGGACAAGTTGCCGCCCAAGTAGATCCAGAAGTCATGAGTTATGTACAGCAGTCCAACATTTCCCAACTCGTTAATCAGGCTACGCGCGTTGCCGAGAGCAATCCTCAAAAAGCTGAAGAACTGCTAGAAACAGCCCGCAAGATGACTGTAAGAATTGGCAACGACGCTATGACTGAATCTCTCAATCAAGCTAAAGACGAGTTGCGAAAAACCCGCAAAATTTCTGACGGAACTCGCAAAACCGTCAAAATGGGTTCTAAAGGTAAAACCGTAAAAATGGGCGGAGATATCAATGACGACCAGCTTTCAGAAGAACAAATTCGCAAGCTATCGGGAACCTAGATTGATAGTTTTTACTCAGTCAATCTACCTGTTTGTAAGCGGCTAAATACCAGTCACACTTTAATTAGATTGTAGGGTGCGTCATGCTGGTAAATAATACAAAAGATTAGGATTTTTATCCCATGACGCACCTTGAATTTTGTGCTACTACCTGTTTGTAGCCGACAAAAAGCCAACCCAAAAATCAAATTCATTTATTCTCAAACAAAGGAGCAATGTCAATGGCTATTATCTGTCCCGCCTGTCATTATGAAAACCCAAGCGATGCAGAATTCTGCGATGCTTGCGGCTACGAACTCAGCACCGCATCCGGATCGCCGGAACCCACAGCGCCCACGGTAGTTCAGCCCCCAGAACCAATTTTTACACCCCCACCGCCGCAACCTGCACCGCAACCTAACTATCCAGCTCCTACTTTCCCCACCTCAGCACCAACCGCCAAACTCATTTGTAAACAAGCCGGTGCTCCGACATCAGAGTTTCCCCTTGATAGCAATATGCTTATCGGTAAGTTTGACCCAGATAGCGGCCCTGTTGACATTGACTTAGAAGGGTTCCCCGATGACGAAAAAATTTCGCGCCGGCATGGGGAAATTTATCTAGAAGGAGGGGTTTGGAAAATTAAGGATATCGGTTCTGTTAACGGTATTTTCGTCAAACATTCTGATGAGTCTCGCTTCGGTGCAAGGATTACGATCCCTGAAGTTTTAAATAGTGGAGATGAAATTGCGATCGCCAAAATTAAATTCCTCTTTCAAAGTCCCTAATTAGCTCCTGCTCAACTTACGCAAAAAGTAGTTTGACACGCTACTGATAGCAGTAAGGTGCTTAGATTGCACCCTACATAATTATGCTCTGCGTCTAGAACTATCCTGCAAAACTTACCTACCCCCCAAAAGGGTAGGTAAATCTCCAAACAAAAACCGCAAACAATCAAAAATCATTACCTACTTACAGATTAATATGAACAATGATCTTGTGATTCAAGAAAAAGGCATCATTCAGATAGAAAACTATCAAGTAGAAATTCTCTTGTATCTGGGTCAACTGACACCAAGTATTCACTACTTTCAAGTGAATATTTCTCCTGAAAGCGACAGTTCGGAACCAGGCAAATTAGGTTTGCTGCGCGTCGGCTCCACTGAGGGCGGGCTAAGTCGAGAACTCAAATTGCGGGAGGAGTTGAAAGAATACAAAATGATAGGCGAACTGCTGGCTCATACCACAAAAGAGTCGGTAGTTATAGATGTTCGCCCTCCTTTGCAGCAAGAAGAAAGCGATAAAAACCGCCCAGCAATTTTAGATGCAGCCAATAATCATCAAGTTCATGATTTAGTAGCAGAGACAGATGCAGCTAATAATCATCAAGCTAATGATTCATCAGCAAAGCCAGATGAATCTAAGAATCTAGATCCTGATGTAGTAGCAGGCTCAGTTCGAGCTATCAATGATGAATCTCTTGATTCACTAGCAGACGAAGCCGAAAAATCTCCCGATGAATCTGATCCCAAGTGCGAAACACCGAGCTATGAACCGGATGCTGCGGAGGAAGTAATCGAGGCAAAATCAGAGTATTTAGATGAGGAATACCATCCAGAAAAGGACATAAATTCTGAAACGGGTGATGAGCACAAACTTATCCTTTTAAGCTATCTTCCAGAAGAAAGCTCAACATTAGAAGCTTGGCTGGCCGGAGATAATTCTCTAGAATCCTCATTATATCTCAGCAGCCAAGTCTGCCAATTTTTTCGATACATATACCAGAAAGGTTGGTGTGTTGTCCACATTCTCCCCCAACTGATTCAAATGGGAACTCCGATCGAATTTTTTGACTTAACAGGAGTTTACGCGATCGGCGAACAAATGCGATCGGGTTTGTCGGGAAACTACTGCGCCCCCGAACTTGCCATAGGTACCCATCCCATCCATGAATCAATGAGCAGCTATGCGATCGGAGCCTTGTTGTATCAATCCATTCACAAACAACCCCTACCCCGCGACAACAAATTAGACATCAATATTCAACCGATTCCCCGGATTTATCAACTACTCAAAATTTCTCTCTCTCCCGTCCCCGAAGAACGCTTTTCTCTCTCTCAACTCTTAAGCCTGTTAGTGGAAACTCGCCAGTCATTCCCTACTAAAAAAATCGAGTGGAATGTCGCCACCCGTTCAACAGTCGGACTGTCAACTAGCCGCCTTCAAAACGAAGATAGCTATGGCATTAGACAAGTGCAATTAAGCAATTCCCAATCCTTGATTTTGGGAGTTGTTGCCGATGGCATGGGCGGGATGTCTCAGGGCGAAGTTGCTAGCAAATTAGCAGTCGAAACCACGCTAGAAGAACCTATACCTTCTGAGTTCAAAACTGTAGAGCAAAAGTCAGAATGGCTGCTTTCATTAGTCCAAAAAGCCAATGAATCCGTAGCCACTAACGTGCGCGATGGAGGAACTACATTAAGTATAGTTCTAGCAGTCGGGCGAGACTTAATGATAGCTCACGTCGGAGATAGTCGCATTTACCTGTTAAGAAACAAAGAATTGCAGCAGTTAAGCGAAGACCACTCACTTGTCGCCATGCTCGTTGCGAGCGGTGAAATCACCTATGAAGAGAGTCTAGATCACCCAGACCGCAACGTTCTCACTAAATCGATCGGTTCAAAGCGCCGATTAAGCAACGGCTACGTTCAAGATTTAAGCCGTTCTAGCGAAGGCTTATCTATGCTCTTAGAAGATGGGGATATCTTGCTTTTGTGTTCGGATGGAGTCTGGGATTTAGTTGATAAAGACGAACTGGCGGAAATTTTTGCCCAAGAGTCGATATTACAAACAGCCGTTGATGAAACTATCGATCGCGTTCTAAAAGGAGGAGCGCCCGATAACGCCACACTTTTAGCATTACAACTTCACTGTAATCCAGAAAATAGTTACTAAAATTAGCCGGAGTAGATACCAGCAATGTCAATTATCTGTCCGTTTTGTTCCCAGGAGAATCAGAGTACCGCAACAATGTGTATAACTTGCGGTGCACCCTTAATACCGCAATCACCTACCTATCATTTACCTGCTGGCAGTTTGCTCCTGCAAGGGAAATACCGCGTTGAAAAAATAATTGGTGAAGGTGGATTTGGCATCACCTACGGGGGAGTGGACTTAGTTAATTCCCGGAATGTGGCTATCAAAGAAAATTGGCCTGAAAAAGCCAGCCGACAAGGAACAACAGTTGTTTGGCCGCACACAACTACTCCCAAAAGCCGAGATGAGCAACTGAAGAAAGTAGCAACAGAAGCCGAGTGTTTATCTAAGTGCATACACCCAAACATCGTGAGGGTTTATGACTCATTTCAAGAAAATAATACCGCCTATGTGGTAATGGATTTTATTGCCGGAAAACCGCTCTCAACAATTATTGAAGAAGAGGGGACTCTACCGAAAGAACGAGTCAAACGCTACTTGATTCAACTAGCAGAAGCTCTGAGAGTGATTCACGGGGCTAATCTGCTGCACCGAGACATCAAACCAGACAATATCATTATCGATCGACAAGATAGAGCAATTCTCATTGATTTTGGCGCTACCAAAGAGTTTATTGCCGGACAAACCAGACAAATGAGCGTCACCCTGACACGAGGATACGCTCCCCTGGAACAATATAGTTATAAAAGCAAACGCTATGCAGCCACAGATATTTATGCTCTCTGTGCCTCAATGTATGAAGTGCTAACAGGTGAACTTCCCCCAGAGGCAACAGAGAGAAGTCAAGCAGATACCCTCGTCTCGCCCCGACAGTTACTTCCTGCGATCGATCCTTTATTGGATCGAGTTATCATTACCGGTATGAAAATGAAAGTTGAGGAGCGCTTTCAGACGGTGGATGAACTACTTCAACTTTTAACGGGGGGAATCGCTACAACTACTGGCTCACCTGCTTATCATTTATCTGCTGGCACATTACTCAAACAGGGGCGCTACAGAATCGAAAACACCTTGGGAGAAGGCGGATTTGGAATCACTTATAAAGGCACTGACTTGACAAGTTCAGTTAATGTCGCTATCAAGGAACTTTTGCCAGAACAATCACGAAGACAAGGCACAAGTATTACTTGGTCAAACTCTATTACTCGTCAAGAGCGAATACAGCAACTCAGTGAGTTTAAGCTTGAGGCTCATTATTTGTCGAGATGCGTACACCCTAATATTGTCAAAGTGTCTGACTGGTTTGAAGAGAATAATACAGCCTATATAGTTATGGAATTCATTGCTGGTAAATCACTATACCAGATATTACGAGATGAGAAACCTTTATCAGAAGAAAGGGTTAAACGCTATGTCATTCAAGTCGCAGAAGGCTTAAAAGTCGTTCACTCGAATAATCTCTTGCACAGAGGTATTAAACCAGACGATATTCTCATCGATCCTTGCGACGATCGAGCAGTTTTGATTGATTTCGGTGCCAGCAGAGAGTTTATACCGGGTAGAACCTCTGAAATGACTCAAATTTTAACGCCCGGATATGCTCCTCTTGAACAATACGCAAGAAAAGTCAAACGCTATGCAGCCACAGATATTTATGCTCTCTGTGTCTCAATGTATGAATTGCTAACAGGTGAACTTCCCCCACCGGCAACAGATAGAATTACAGTAGAGACTCTAATTCCACCTCGGCAATTACGTCCCGATCTTAGTCCTTTGATTGAACAAGTCATCTTAACTGGAATGAGAATGAAGGTAGAGGAAAGATTTCAAACTGCCGATCAATTCATTCAAGCTTTAAGAGGAAGCGGTGGAAGCGGTGCAACCGCCAAATTGATTTATGTGCAATCTCTGAATCATATCCGAGAATTTGTCTTAGATAAAAACCGATTAATCATAGGGAGAATTGATGTAGGTTCAGAAGCCATAAATATTGATCTTGCTGGTTTTCCTGGTGATGAGACAGTATCCGCCCAACACGCAGGAATTTATCAAGAGGCGGGAAGGTGGAATATCATAGATTTAGACTCAACCAACGGAACCTTCATCAAACGGAATGGAGAGAAAAGATTCGGCCCAAAAATCACTGCACCTGAAACTTTAAATTCAGGGGATGAGATTGCTTTTGGTAAAGTTCGCTTCCGCTTCCAAGATACTTAAAATTTTACATGAGGTAACTACAATGTCTACTATTATCTGCCCAGCCTGCATGACAGAAAACTCCGACAGTACAATTAGCTGTACAGCCTGTGGTTTTAGTCTGAATTTTACTTCTAGCACTAACAATTCATCTACCTATCATTTGTCTGCTGGCGCATTACTAAAACAGGGGCGTTACAGGATAGAAAAAACTTTGGGAGAAGGGGGATTTGGCATTACTTATAAAGGTACTGACTCGACAAATTCGCGAGAGGTTGCTATCAAAGAACTGTGGCCAGAAAAATCACTAAGACAAGGCACAAGTATTACTTGGTCAAGTTCTATTCTTCCTCCAGAGCGGAAACAGCAACTCAGCAAATTTCAGCTTGAAGCTAAATATTTGTCGAAATGTATCCACCCTAATATTGCTAAGGTGTACGACTGGTTTGAAGAGAATAATACCGCTTATATAATTATGGAATTTATTTCGGGCAAATCATTACATCAGCTATGGAAAGATGAAAAACCTTTATCAGAAGAACGGGTAAAACGCTATATAATTGAAGTAGCTGAAGCCTTAAAAGTTGTCCATTTGCAAAATCTATTACATAGGGATATTAAGCCAGAGAATATTATCATCGACAATCAAAATAGAGCGGTTTTGATTGATTTTGGTGCTACTAGAGAGTTTATTGCTAATCAAACTACTAATATGACGCAGTTGCTAACTCCTGGATATGCTCCTCTTGAACAGTATTCAGCAAAAGGTAAACGCTATCCGGCTACAGACTTTTATGCTTTGTGTGCCTCAATGTATGAATTATTAACTGGGGAGCCACCAGCCGCTGCTACCGATCGAGTACCCTCAGAAACCCTCACTCCACCTCGAAAATTACGACCTGATATTAGTGCTTTAATTGAACAAGTAATTTTAACCGGAATGAGAATGAAGGTGGAGGAGAGATTTCAAACGGCTGATCAACTCATTGATGCGCTCAAAGGTCACTTTGTTTCACCCCTGCACAGGCGATCGCACGATTTAGTGAAACAAG
>Ga0335395_10000503_pt1 | contig 24329 bp, 19 predicted proteins | sample MAT02_FD_205744 | JGI IMG/M metagenome (GOLD analysis project Ga0335395, IMG submission 205744) | Freshwater microbial communities from Lake Fryxell liftoff mats and glacier meltwater in Antarctica - MAT-02 (spades assembly) (version 2) ...
TGAACCGATTTTTCGACCAATTGCCGGTTTTTCTTTACCGAACAAAGAGGTGATGGATGCACCTTACGAATTTTACGAACAAATTGAAGCTTTGGAAAAGATTTTAACTGACAATACTGTGACTTCAGTAAGGTTAGTTACTAATCCTGAAAAAATGGTAATTAAAGAATCTTTGCGCGCTCACGCCTATTTGAGTTTGTACAATGTTGCCACAGATTTAATCGTCGCAAACCGGATTATTCCTGAAGAAGTAACCGATCCATTTTTCAAGCGTTGGAAAGAAAGCCAGGAGCAGTACCGTCAGGAAATTCACGAAAATTTTCGGCCGCTTCCCGTAAAAGAAGTGCCGCTTTATTCCGAGGAAATGTGCGGTTTGCCTGCTTTGGAACGCTTGAAAGAAACGCTTTATGCAGATGAAGACCCAAGCAAAGTTTATTACACAGAAAATACGATTAGAATTGTGCAGGACAATAATCAATATGTTCTCGAATTGTATTTGCCTGGAATTGCTAAGGATCAGATTCAGTTGACGAAAACGGGAGATGAGTTGAATGTTCGGATTGGGAATCACCGCCGCAATATGGTTTTGCCGCAAGCTTTAGCGGCACTGCAACCTTCGGGGGCGAAGATGGAGGATGATTATTTGAAGATTAAGTTTGCTTGATGTTAAGAAAGAGGAAACGACATTGCCGTTTCCGTACAAATACAGATGCAGACGGCGGTTGAAACCGCGTCTACACAAACGAATTCCGGATGGTGCGCGGAATGAAGAAAATAACCTAATTTAAACTGCCCGGTCTTCTTCAACCCGCGGAGGCGGGTTTTGTTTGTGTAGAAGCGGTTTCAACCGCCCGGTCTTCTTTCTCTTCCTCTGTGCCCTCTGCGCCCTCTGCGGTTACTTCCATATTTCCTACATTAACCTCAATCTTTTTGTGCTGGCGTTCCGACGCTGCTTTTTGCAGCATTTTCAAGCGTTCCGGGTCAGCATCCGATCGCCAAAACAACTTATGACCCTTAATTTTCACGCAATTGTCCTCCAAACACTTCACCCATTCCCGATATTTCTTAACGACAGAACTATCAAAAATCCCTAACTTTGCCTCTTGGCGGGTGAGTTTCGCGAACTTTTCGTAATGCGGATAATTAGGATTGACAAAAGCTTCTTTTTTAACTAAAATTGGCGGATTATACGCATCTGAATAGTCTTCGTAGCTGACAGAAAGGTCGCGCAAATGTATGTGCATAGCCCTGTGGAGGGCTGGATGCGGGTTAGTGTCAAAATCGGGATAAAATAAATAGGATATCTGCGGTTTTCGAGTGTGAAATTTGATGATTGTAGCGCCGTCAAGCCTGCCAATTGTGCGGTTGGCGCAGCCTTCGTAGAGTCGCAGCAAAGGGTCGAGTTCTTCTAAAAATGAGACGTGAACTGAAAGGGAACCGGGTTGTTTGTAGCCGATCGCACTATCTTCGCAACAATCCGCCACAATATCAGCTTTGCCCAAACTGTATAGCATTAAATCTGCCAAAGTGCAAGCTTTTTGATAACTGTCAAACAAACCCTTAATGTCATTGCGGATTTGAGCCGGAAGCCGGCGCATCGAAGGACGCACCGCGTCGCCATCCTGTAGGGAATAGCCCAAACGGTTGAGAGCGAGATATACTAGCAAATCCTGGCGGCGCTTGTCGGCGATTGTCTCCCAATCATCCGCATCCGTTGCTTGCAAAATCACCCTCCAAGCGCGGTTAAAACTGTGAAATTCATGCTTAATTGGCGATTCTTCCGCTAATTCGCCTTTCACCGGCAGGCGGCCCCGATCGCTCACAAAAGCCATCAAAGGAGCCAGTATTTCCGCATAATCCTCAAATCGCTTGACTTGCGATCGCACTCTGGGAGTCGATAAGCGCGATCGAAACCGAGAAGCCCGAAAACCCTCACCCGCCGTCGCATCCCGAAACACAAAATAAATCCCCAAAGCCACAGGAATCGCATCAACATTCAAAACTTGGTCAATATAAACCTTCAACTCTTGCTGTTCGTAATACTTCTGAAAAGTATTGCGAGAAGTAATCACCCCATCCCCATAAGCAATTTGACCGCGATCGCCATCATCAATCAAAACCTGAGCCGCCACAACCAATAAATTCTTAGTTAATTCCCAAGCATTCAGCAAAGCTTCTCGGCGTTCCCCCAAAGATTCAATCACATTAATTACATAACCAACATTCACAATATCCGCACAAATTCGCGGAGTCTCCGGCTGATAGTACGGGTCCCAACCCGCCGCCACATAACCCTCTCCAGCAATATATTTAACATCGCCGCCATAGCCGCAACCGTAATCAAAAAAAGTCATCCCATCCACAAACAAATCCGATTCCAAAACCAGACGCACCGGTTTAGAAACAGAGTTTCGTACCATCGCAGCTTTGTGCCGTTCAATTTTAGGAATTGAAAGCTCGCTATTCTCCTGTTTCAAACGTTCGACAACAGCATGATCTTGAATTTCTACACCGCAATATCCCAAATATTTCAGCCAACCCTCGCGAGTGCCGATAACGCTAGTATTGTCAAGCAGTCCCCATCCTTCCTCGCTGCGAGTCAGTCGAGCAAACTTTTCGTAATTGGGATAATCCGCAGTTACAAAAGTTTCCTTGCGGTGCAAAACCGGGGGATTTTCGCTGTTGCTATAATCGAAACATTTAACTTCCGCTGTTTCCAGATTAATTTGGATGCTGGTTTGCAAAGCAGGGTGAGCGTCTGTGTCGAAATCTGGGTAAAAAAGATAAGATATTTTAGGTTGCTGGAGTGAAAATTTAACTAAAGTTGCTTCATCAATATTTTCGAGATTGCGTCTGGCACAATTTTCGTAGATTCCCAAAACAGGATTGAGCGCTGCTAAAGCCGAAACGTGAATGTAAAAAGCCGTAGGTAATTTTTTGCCAACTTTGCTTTCCCGACAGCAGCGAGCTACTTTTGCCACCAAATAATCAACCGAAAAATTATTGATTTCCTCGGGCGGAGGCGGCACGGCATTTACAGAAGTTTCCCCAGCACCAGCATTGTTTTCCTGCAAGAAGAATTCCCGAGCAAAAGCCATCAAAGGTGTTAGCAGTTCTCCATTATTCTCTAATGGTTCGCTATGTAAAATAGTGTTTTTATCGGTATCGTAAGTCATGGCTAAACTAATCGATTTTTTTAATAAACAGCAGAGAACACAGAGTTTTATGGTGCGTCAGGAAGAGAATTTTTAGTCTGTTTTCAAAACATTTGCTTGTTACTAATTCTATCGTGTCCTGTCAATTCACCGATCTAACATAGGTTCGTAGTGCGGACTTTAGTCCGCAAAACTCTGCGGACTGAAGTCCGCACTACGAACCTTTTTTGTTACGATCGTAGACTGGACATGATATTCGAGCGAAAGTAACGCTTCTGGGGCGAGGAAGAGCCTCTCTTTACCTCACCGCTTCGGGAAACAGAAGAGTGTGGCAGATGTTTAAGTTATTAAATTTTCATTCCTAACCGCAGAGGAAACGGGAGCCTTTCAGTTTTGGATTTCATGGTGCTCGCACGCTCAATAAAAAATGCTTTTTACAAAAATGAGATGCTGGCGAGAAAACTGAGTTCTAGGGTGCGTCAGGAATAAAACTATTCGTCTGTTTTCCAAATATTTCGCCCTGACGCACCCTACAATAACTAACTGACGCATCTAACTTAAATATCAACCCAATATTCGAGTTTCTACAAATTCTTGAACCCTGGCTAAATGACGGGACAAACTCAATAATATGTTCTCAACTCCCTCAATAGTTAACAATTCCGAAGCGACGCGCTCAGATTGAAAGTCTCGCGCTTGCTGTTCCAATTGTGCCGCTAAATCTGACATCAAAGCAACTCCCACATTCGCAGCAGTTCCCTTCAGACGGTGTGCTTGATATTCCACAGCTTGCCAATCTCTAGCTTCTACGGCAATTTTTGCAGCCGCTACATCAGCTTGCGCGTTTCCCACAAATGCTTGCAAAAGTCGATCGGGCAATTTAACATTAACCCGTCCGAGTTGCTCCAATCGGTTCCTGTCGAACAGTCCGTCACAGTCCGCGTGTTCCCAAGCTGGAAGTACGCGCGGCGAAGCTATCGGGTAGGGAATCGCCCTTGGTGCCGGCACAGCGACAGACTTTGCTGCTTCCAAAACTTCTGGATAATTTGTTTCTAATTGAGGATTTTCTGGCAAATTAATAGTTTTAACTCCATACTTATTTTCAAACTTAACATTTTGGGATTCATACTTTTTCAGCGCCGCCGCCAAAGCATCTAAATCTACTGGTTTGCTGAGATAATCGTCCATCCCCGCCGCCAGACACTTTTCTCGTTCCCCCGGCAAAGCATGAGCGGTTAAAGCTATCACCAAAGTATGCCGATCGCCCTTTTCTCGTTCCCTCAACTTTTTCGCCGTTTCGTAACCGTCAAGAACAGGCATTTGACAGTCCATCAGCACTAGATCGTAGCTGTTTTTTGCCAGCAAATCCAGCGCTTCTTGACCGTTGGCGGCGCAGTCAGCATGATAGCCTAAAGCGGCCAACTGTTCGACTATAACTTGTTGATTTATCGGGTGGTCTTCCGCCAACAAAATTTTTAGCGATGAGGGCGAATTGGGAGTAACGTATTGAGAATTAACTGCTGGAAAATTGCGAGTATGAGCAGCCTCCAAGCTGTCAAACTCTCCCCTTTCCTTAACGGGGGCCAGCAAAGCCTCAAGCAGGCGAGAAGGCCGCACTGGCTCCATCAAATAGCCGCTAAAACCGACACTACAAAGCGCTTCAGCTTTCGGCTGTTCCCGCAAAGCAGTCATGGCGATTAACGAGTCAACTGTTGAGAGCGATCGCACTTTTAAACCAAATTCCTCCGCATCCAAATCCGGCATTTGCAAATCCACAAGCACCGCATCGCAGCATTTTTCCCCTTCCCCCGAATCCTGAGAAATCCCGCCCCGAGCATTTTGCAACCAAGTCAAAGCATCAGCAGCAGTTTCTGCTTCATCGCAGCGAGCGCCCCAACTTTGAGCGAGCGATCGTACCGCCGCCCTCCTCAAAGCGTTTCCAGATACTACTAACAGCTTCTTACCTGCAAGTTCGGGCGATTGAGGCTGAACTTGCAACTGTTTTTCCAAAGGTACAGCAAACCAAAAAGTCGAACCGCTATCTAGCAAACTGCGAACTCCAATAGAGCCGTCCATCATATCCACTAACTGCTTGCAAATCGCCAAACCCAAACCCGTGCCGCCGTAGGGCCTAGTAGGAGAATCGTCTACCTGAGAAAAAGATTGGAACAGCTTTGTCTGCCCTTCCGGTGAAATTCCAATGCCAGTATCCCGGACTGAAAATAGCAATTTGATGTCTTCTTTGCCTTCTACCAGTTGCTTGCCCCGCTTCACAGTCACGTGAACGAAAACTTGACCGCGATCGGTAAATTTTATCGCATTTACAGTCAAATTTATCAAAATTTGCTTCAATCGGCCCGAGTCGCCCACCAACTTTTTCGGCACCGAACTATCAACTAAAATATTCAAGTCAATATTTTTTTGCTCTGCAAAAGGCGCTACCATTTCTATCACGGATTCCATGCAGCTATCCAAATCAAAATCAGCTTTTTCCAGCCGCATTTCTCCAGCTTCAATCTTAGAAAAATCTAGGATATCATTAATCACGCTCAGCAAATGTTCAGCACTGCGGTAAATAGTCTGAGCGCACTCGCGCGGTTTCGGTTCCAGAGGAGCCAGCAGCAGCAATTGAGCCATCCCCAAAACCCCGTTCATCGGAGTGCGAATTTCGTGACTCATGTTCGCCAAAAATTGCGACTTCACCCGGCTTGCTTCTAGGGCAGTTTCCCGCGCTTCCACCAACTCATTAATCTTGTCAGCCACCATCACCATTCCCGCCACTCTGCCGTCGGGATTGTACCAAGGGTGAGCAGCCCAGCGCAAAAACAAAACAGAGCCGTCTGCTCGTTCCCAAGCATCTTCGCTGACAGAAACTACCTCGCCTTGGAGCACTTCTTCATACATTACTTTCCAGCGATTTGGCGTATCTGGAAACAATTCGTAATGACTGAGATTAGTCAGGGACTGCCACTCCAAATTAAATTGAGTCAGCCATTTGTGAGAGTTAGCTAAATAGCGCATTTGGGTATCGAACATCGCCATTGCTACCGGCACGCAAGCAATAATTTGTTTCAGTTGCTGCATTTCTCTTTCGAGAGCATCTTCGGCTTGTTTTCGCTCGGTAATGTCGCTAATTATGCCGGCCATCCGTAGTGCTTTTCCTTGCGGATTCCGCTGAGCTTTTCCCTGAGAAGTGCAGTAGCGGTAAGCACCGGATGAGTGCAGCAGTCGGAATTCTACATTGTAGTCAATTCCTTGTTCTAAGTGATCCCCGATCGCCCTGACGATGCCCTCCTTGTCCTCTGGGTGCAGGCGGCTGTATAGAGCATTCATCGTACTGCCAAATTGATAGCGCGACAACCCGATAATTTCCAAAAGGCGATCGTTCCAATAAACATCATTTTTACTTAAATCCCAATCCCAAATTCCATCATTCACTCCCTCTACAACTAACCTGTAGCGTTCCTCGCTTTCCTTGAGTTTTTGACTCGTCAGAAGCGCCTTATATTCGGCGCGGTAAACGCGAAGTGCATTAAACAAACTGCGCGACAAACTATCTGGAGACATCTTGCCTTTAGCGATATAATCAGAAGCTCCAGCCTTCATCAATTTCACTGCAATTTCTTCGTCGCCTTGACCTGTGAGAACAATTAAGGGAACTTTTAGCCCAGCGTTCCGTAAATCTTTGACCAAACTGAGTCCGTCTCCGTCCGGCAAGCCGTAGTCTAGGAATACACAGTCAAATTTACACTCAAATATTTGATTTAATAGCAGTGAATTTTCTGTCTCTTCAACGTCGCTTAAACGTGGGGATTGATTTTGTTTGGAGAGTTTCTCGGCCGCAGTGCTAGAATTTTTGCTGACTGAGAGTTTGGCGAGGGCATCGGCGCAATCTTCTGCTTCAGTAACTTCTGCCCAAACCCCAGCGGACTTTAGCGAACGTTTGACCGTCATCCGATCGACTTCATCGTCATCAACTATCAGAATTTTAATCAGCTTGTCCATAACAATAGAATTAGGGATTAATCCGAAAAAGCTGTGGCATACAAAAAGTAATTAAGTAGGTGGACATAAATAAATGCCATCTGTCATTGCGAGGAACGAAGCAATCCCAAAGCCTTGCGATTGCTTCGTTCCTCGCAATGACAGTAAATATATGTCCACCTACTTACAACAAATGCACCGCTAAACAATCACAAAAGCCACTTTGAAACTTTTTTGTTAAATTTTCCATAATCTAGGGAATTTCGCTCAGCATCCAGTATTTGTTGAGGGTACCCATAACTTCCACAAAATTAGAAAAAGTGACAGGTTTAAGAATATAGCCAGCTACATTCAAATTATAGGCTTCTACTTTATCTCTATCTTCATTAGAAGTTGTGAGGACGATCACTGGAATCGACCTCAGATCTTCATCTTGCCGCAATTCTCGTAAAAACTCAATGCCGTTCATTCTCGGCATATTCAAGTCCAGTAAAACCAACCTGCGCGTTTGAGGCATTACAGGCTCTATTTTTTCTTCTTGGCGCAATATAGCCAGAGCTTCTAGTCCGTTAGCAGCCATGTATAGGGGATTGACGATGTTATTTTTTTTGAACGCTCGCCGGACGTTCATCACATCTACTTCGTCATCTTCTACCAAAAGGATATGAATTTTTTTTTCTTCCATAAATCAGTTTTGTTATAGATATTTTTTAACGGCAGTTGAGCGTTGGGAGGTTCAGTCAGTCGATTGTTGCATTGAAGATTTACCGAAAAAAATGGGTTAAAAGCGTCTCCGTTTTATGGTGCAAGGAAAAATTAATTTCCCTCGCTGACAATCTAAAAAGCGCGCGCCATACCAATTTCATCAAGTAGCGTTACATCTTACCCCCCCCCAAGGCGTCTACGGTGTACACACAACTCTGTGTAGAACCAAAATCCTCGGAGATCCCCCTAAATCCCCCTTAAAAAGGGGGACTTTGATTCCGGTTCCCCCCTTTTTAAGGGGGGCTAGGGGGGATCTCATGACTTGTGTGTACACCGTAGCCCCAAGTCGTCGGGGGGCTAGGACTTGATCAGCACATCTTTAACAAAATGGTATAAGTCCGAGGTAACTGTTAACTGTTTGCTGTCAACCTTGATGCTGTAAACTATTGAACCGTTTTGGGGCTCTGGCGCGGGGGATAGCGAACAAAGCCGGTCTAATCTCTATTTTGCGTTGTCAAGAATCATTTATGGCTAGACCGATCGCAGTATCTATCCACAGAGGTACTCGCCTCTCAGGGGCGGGGGTGGGGCGGCAGAGAGTCAAACACTCGCCAATAATGCGCGATCGAGCTACTGTAAAATCTACAACTCATCTACATTATGAATCGCCATGTCAGCCGGACGCAAACTCTACGAAGGCAAAGCCAAAATCCTCTACTCCACCGAAGAGGGCGAAATTTTGCTAACCCACTTCAAAGACGACGCTACAGCCTTTAACGCCCAGAAACGCGGCAGCATCGTGGGGAAAGGCGAAATCAACTGCGCCGTATCCGCCCACCTGTTTCGGATGCTAGAAGCCAAAGGTATACCCACCCACTTCATAGACACGCCAGCGCCGAACCAAATGCGAGTCTGCCGCGTCCGAATCTTGCCCTTAGAAGTTGTAGTCAGAAACATTGCCGCCGGTAGTCTGTGCAAACAAACCGGAATTGCGATGGGTACAATTGTCAATCCGGCGCTGGTGGAATTTTATTACAAAAACGATGATTTGGGAGACCCCCTGCTGACCCGCGACCGACTGCAGTTAATGCAGCTAGCCACCCCGGAACAAGTAGACCAACTAGAAATCGCGGCCCGCGAAATTAACGAAATACTCAAAGAATTTTTCACCCAGTGCGGCATCACGCTGGTAGACTTCAAACTAGAATTCGGCATCGATCAACATCAAAACCTGATTCTCGCCGACGAAATCAGTCCCGACACCTGCCGCCTGTGGGACAACGCAGAAACTGACCCCGACGCGCGTGTTATGGACAAAGACAGATTCCGCCGCGACTTGGGATCGGTAGAAACTGCTTACCAGCAAGTTCTCCAGCGGGTTCTAGCTCAGAAAGTTTAGAGGCTTGAAATGCGCTACCCAAAATTTTGGGTTAGAGCCTCGCCCTTAAGCGGGCGACTTTTATTCTAGAAATTCTCTTGATATTTTGTCGAATTGAGGTATCCTCAAATAAGGAGGTAATACAAGTGTTTAATCTTACTTTTGAGTTTAAGTTGAAACCCACGAAGGCACAAACAACAGTTTTTGAAGACTGGTTAGAACAGTGTCGCAAGGTATATAACTATGCTTTGCGAGAACGCAAAGATTGGTACAATTCACGCAAATGTAGGATTAATGCTTGTTCCCTCCAATCGGAGTTCATTATTCCTGCTGACGCACCTAGACCAACTTATTTAAGCCAATGCAAAGCGTTAACCGCATACAAAAAAACCAGTTCTGTATTGCAGCGTATTAACGCTCAAGCTTTGCAGCAAGTGTTGCGAAGGTTAGAAAAAGCTTTTGTGAGTATGTGGGAGCAAAAACATGGATTTCCCCGATTTAAAAAAAGGGGAACTATGCGCTCTTTTATGTTTCCGCAACTGGGTGTAGAGCCCATTCAAAACAGTGCTATTAAATTACCTGTAATTGGTTGGGTAAAGTTTCGCCAATCACGCCCAATCCCTGATGGCGCAATACTACGCCAAGTTCGGATAGTCCGACGTGCCAGTGGTTGGTTTGCTATGTTGGCATTGCAATGGGACGTAGAAATACCCGAATCAATGCCTCATGGCGAAGGTATTGGAATTGATGTCGGCATCAGTCATTTTGCTGCGATTTCTAACGGTAAATTAGTCCCCAATCCACGACCTTTTAAGACGCTTGAATGCAAGCTTAAATTGCTGCAACGAAGTGTATTGAAAAAAGGTAAAGGCTCAAATAATCGTAAGAAAGCGCAAGCAAAAGTCAGTAAATTACATGAGCGAATTGCAAATTTTAGGAAAAATTATCATTGGTTGGTGGCTCACAGTCTTTGTGATTTGGCGAAGATGATATTTGTGGAGGATTTGAACCTTAAACGACTAGCACGAGGCTTTTTAGGAAAGCACTGCTTAGATGCCGGATGGGGTCAATTCTTTCAAATATTAGAGCAATGCTGTCGCAAACGCGGTGTGTTTTTCCTGAAAGTAGATAGCAAAAAAACTAGCCAGATTTGTCCTAATTGCTTAACAGAAACAGGCAAAAAGGAATTATCAGAGCGGGTTCACTTGTGCCAACATTGCGGCTATACGACAAACAGAGATGTTGCAGCAGCTCAAGTAGTTCTCATTCGAGGGCTTGCAGCCGTGGGATACACGGTAAAGATGCTTTTTGAGGGTAAAGTGATAACGCTCCCTGTGATGAAAGAATCCTCATGCCTTTAGGGCTGAGGTATGTCAAAATTGCACAGTTTGTCACCGTTCTACCTTCGATGTCAGCAATCAGCGGTCAACAGTGATCAATTAGCGGTCAGCGCGAAATTCAACCGACTTAATCACTAATGACTAATGGCTAATGACTAATGACGAATAATGTGGTGTGTGTCAATTGCCCAAAAGAGTGAACAAAAATGCGCTTATCTGCTGTATTGGTGGCAGTTTTTACTGTCTCAGCAACATTCGGATTATCAAATTCGGCAAGCGGTCAAACATCCTACTCTGAATCAGCAGAGGGGACTGTCGCGGCCGTTCCTCCGGTTGGGTCGATCGAATTACCCGATCGCCCGGTTCCAGAATTAGTTCCAGAATTAACCCAAAATCCTTCTCAAAACCCCAAAAAAGCAGCTAAAAGCAGCTTGGCCGAAGACCTCAAAATAGTGGCGGCCCCTGCCAGAGGAGAAGACGACCGCGAACCCCCAAACCGAGTCACAGACCCGCCATCCCCGGTTTCGCCCCAGCTTCAACTCAAACCCGAGCTAGCATCCAACCAATCCCCCGCCCCTAGCAGTCAAAACGCACTGCAAGAGGCACAACCAGAGAGCAAGCTCCCCCCATCGAAAGTGGAAGCAACGCCCGCCTGGGTCGCAATAGAGCCTCGGAAACAGGACGAAACGGGGACGATCGCCCAAAACCTACAAGTTTCTCCCAGAGCGACCTCGGACGCATCCGGGGCGATCGGTCAAAACGCCCAAATTCCCATACCAACCCCCACCGCGCCCACATTGCCTTCTGGCCCGGCAGCACCGCAGCCCAGACAAACCCCAGCACCCGCCGGGGCGGCCGAACCGCAGGTGCTAGTTGCCGAAGTTACCGTCACCGGGGCGACGGGAGACCTAGAAACCGAGATTTACCGAGTCATCAGCACCCAACCGGGACGCACCACCAACCGCAGCCAACTGCAACAAGACATCAACGCCATTTTTGCCACGGGCTTTTTCAGAAACGTGCGGGCAGTACCGGAAGACACCCCGTTAGGCGTGCGAGTGACTTTTATCGTGCAGCCCAATCCAGTGCTGCAGAAAGTGACAATCACCGGCCAGCAAGTGCTGCCCCAAACCGTAGTTGACGAAAGCTTCGGCGATCAGTACGGCAAAATTCTCAACCTCCGCCGCTTTGAGGAGGGAGTCAAAAAAATTAATGTGTGGTATCAAGACAACGGCTATGTTTTGGGCCAAATCACAGATGCCCCGCAAGTAGCAGACGACGGCACAGTCACCTTGCAAGTGGCAGAAGGCCAGATCGAATCTGTTGATGTCCGTTTCCTGAACAAGGAAGGAGAACCAACCGATCCCACGGGTCAGCCGATTCGAGGCAATACCAAGCGCTTTGTCGTCACCCGCGAAGTAGAACTCAAGCCCGGAGATATCTTTAACCGCACCAAGGCGGAAAGGGATTTGAGGCGGGTGTTTGGTTTGGGGATTTTTGAAGACGTGCGGCTTGCTTTGGAACCGGGAACGACTGACCCCCGCAAGGCCAGGGTAATTGTCAACGTCATTGAGAAAAATACCGGTTCTCTGGCGGCTGGTGCTGGTTTGAGTTCCGCTACGGGTTTGTTCGGTACGGTGAGTTACCAGCAGCAAAATGTGTTCGGTAGAAACCAAAAATTGGGGGCTGAAGTACAAATTGGGGAACGGCAAACGCTGTTTGACCTGAGTTTTACCGATCCTTGGATTGCGGGCGATCCTTACCGGACTTCTTATACGATTAATGCTTTTAGAAGACGATCGATCAGCGTGATTTTTGATGGGGGAGAACGGGAAGTCAGATTGCCCAACAACGATCGACCCCGCATCGTCCGCACCGGTGCCGGCATCAATTTCACCCGTCCCCTGTCGCGCAATCCTTTTGCCGATTCTGAGTGGATTGCTTCACTCGGCTTGCAGTACCAGCGAGTCTCAATTACTGATCGCAAAGGCAGGCGCGAATCCGACGACGAACTCGGCAACCAGCTAAGTTTTAGCAATTCCGGCACCGACGACTTGACAACAATTCAAGCAGGTGCTGTGCGCGATCGGCGCAACGACCCCATCCGCCCCACTAGCGGTTCCCTGCTCAGGTTTGGGATGGAACAATCGATTCCTGTAGGTTCCGGCAGCATCCTGTTAAACCGCCTGCGGGCAAGTTACAACTTTTACCTACCAGTCAAGTACACCAACTTTACCCCCGGCCCTCAAACCCTGGCATTCAGTTTTAAAGGCGGCACCGTATTCGGAGATTTGCCTCCCTACGAAGCTTTTGCCTTGGGCGGTGCCAACTCGGTGCGCGGATACGACGAAGGCGAGGTCGGAGCTGGCCGCAGTTTCCTAGAAGCCAGCGTTGAGTACCGTTTCCCGATTATTTCGTTTATCGGCGGAGCGCTATTTTTGGATGCTGGCACCGATTTGGGCACGGGCAACGATGTCCCCGGCGACCCGGCCGGTGTCCGCAGAAAACCCGGTAGCGGTTACGGTTACGGGCTCGGCGTGCGGATTCAATCTCCGTTAGGGCCGATCCGGATCGATTACGGTATTAACGACAGTGGCGGCAATCAAATTCACTTTGGGATTGGCGAGCGATTCTAATTACAGTTGACCGTTGACAGTTGGCAGTTAGCAGTTGGCAGTTGGCAGTTGGCAGTTAGCAGTTGGCAGTTGGCAGTTGGCAGTTGGCAGTTGGCAGTTGGCAGTTGGCAGTTGGCAGTTGGCAGTTGGCAGTTGGCAGTTGGCAGTTGGCAGTTGGCAGTTGTTACGAGTAATAAGTAATAAGTAATTGGTAATGGGTGATTGGTGGGAGCATCTCAGTTTTGCAAGAAGCATTTTTTATTGTAGTGCGAGCTTAAGAGCTCGCGTGCTTGTATAACCACGCGAGCTCTTAAGCTCGCACTATAAATGCAAAACTGAGATGCTCCCTGATTGGTAATTACTAATTCTTCCCCTCTCCCCCTCTCCCCCTCTCCCAATCTCCCCCTCTCCCCCTCTCCCAATCTCCCCCTCTCCCAATCTCCCCCTCTCCCCCTCTTCCTTCTTCCTTCTTCCTTCTTCCCTCTTCCTTCTTCCTTCTTCCCAATGACTCAAAGTACCTTAAAATCTGAATTTGAACTGTCAGGAATTGGTTTGCACAGCGGCGAACAAACTCGCGTCCGAGTTTTGCCTGCTGCGGTTGGAGAAGGTCGCTATTTTGTCAGAATTGACTTGTCGGGCGATCGCAGAATTCCTGCAACAGTTGAGGCGGTTTGTCAGACTGCACTTTCTACTGAACTGGCAAATGCTGCAGGCGATCGAATTCGCACTGTAGAGCATTTATTAGGCGCTTTGGCGGGGATGGGAGCAGATAATGCTCGAATTGAGGTTGATGGGCCGGAAGTGCCTTTGCTGGACGGTTCTGCGGGGGTTTGGGTAGAGGCGATCGCCCGTACCGGCTTGGTTGCTCAAGAATGCCAGGAAGACCCCACTGCATCATTCGCCCTCGCCGAGCCGATTTGGGTGCGTCACGGGGATGCTTTTGTGGCGGCTTTACCGTCGGCTCAAACTCGGTTTAGCTACGGAATTGATTTTGAGGAAGAGGCGATCGGCAATCAATGGTACAGTTGGTCGCCAGAGGTAGAAAGTTTTGCGACGGCGATCGCCCCAGCCCGTACTTTTGGACTTGCTCGCCAAGTTGACCAATTGCGACAAGCAGGTTTAATCAAAGGTGGTACCCTAGATAACGCCCTCGTTTGCGATCGATCGGGCTGGCTCAACCCGCCCTTGAGATTTGCCAACGAACCGGTGCGCCATAAAATCTTAGACTTAGCAGGCGACCTCAGTCTGTTGGGAACTTGGCCAAAAGCTCACTACTTGGCTTACAAAGCCAGTCACAACCTGCACGTCCAACTTGCTCAAACGCTGAAATCTCAAACTTTGGCGGTGCTAGAGACAAGTTAGAAAAGGTTCGAGCATTCGTCATAGTTACAATGCACAGTTACAATTCACAGTTACAAGGAAAATGCTGAAAGCCCTTGAGGATGTGCCAGACTCAGGAGGGAACATCTGTGCTTCAGACAAGGGATGAAAGCTAACAGCAGGATTTATCCTGCTTTCAGTATTTCTGGTTTGGGTAACTAAGAAAATAGATTTTCTCACTACATCAGATTCGTAGTCAGAAACTCTCATTTCTTAGCATTCTTTGTCTTGACATATCGCCACATTTATTGCTACAATTTAATCATACCACAGGTATAATAACCGCTAGCACAAATGGATAACCAACCCCAAAACGACTGGCTAGAAAAAAATAATGGTAAGTGGGTAGTGAATAAACCACTTTAAACATAACTAGGCTGCTTTCCGCGCATCCAAACCAGTAAACCTAAATTTTTGAGAAATTTAAACGTATCGTGGGGCACACGAGAACGAGAGGATTTATCCTCTAACGCTTAGGGAGATGACGCCCACTGGGGTTGTTTAAATTAGACTCGGCACTTTGTTCTATTGAACGGGTATCAGGTTTAAATACTGCCGCAAGGATAGACAATTTTAAGGCACGTCGATGAACTAAGAATCCCCGTCTATGCAAGAGCGGGGAGTGTCAAAATTCACAAACCAAGGCGCGAACCCTTGCGTTTATCTAGCAACGGCCAAGGCGGTTAGGACGTTCTTAATTGCTGAATTCATTGCAGTGGATTGCTTCTCTGGCGACATAACTAAAGCCTTCCTTCTTCCTTCCTTCTTCCTTCTTTCCTTCCTTCTTCCTTCTTCCTTCTTCCTTCTTCCTTCTTCCTTCTTCCTTCTTCCTTCTTCCGACTTCCATCGGACTGAAATCCGTTACATCCGTTACATCCGTTACATCCGTTACACAATCCGTTGCCGAACTTCCTTCTTCCTTCTCCCATACCACACTCACAAGTCTTCAAGTAATGTCCACGCTCACCGAAGTTAACACCCTCAACACTGCTAATTCTGAATCCGTTCCAGCCGAAAACGGTGAGGATTCTCCAGCGGTCAAATCTACTTTTACTCTCGAAGAAATTCAGAAAATATTGCCTCACCGCTATCCCCTTGCGCTGGTAGACAAGATTGTTGATTATGTGCCGGGATCGCGGGCTGTAGGAATTAAAAATGTCACTTTCAACGAACCGCATTTTCAAGGGCACTTTCCCGGAAGGCCGATTATGCCTGGAGTCTTAATTGTTGAAGCGATGGCTCAAGTTGGCGGTATTGTTCTGGCTCAGTTACCCGACATCGAACAAGGATTGTGGATGTTTACCGGGATTGATAAGGTCAAGTTTCGCCGTCAGGTTGTACCGGGCGATCAATTGCTGATGACTGTAGAATTGCTGTGGGTAAAACGCCGCCGCTTCGCAAAAATTCAGGCTCTCGCTGAAGTGGACGGACAAAAAGTTTGTGAAGGAGAATTGATGTTTTCGATGGTAGATTAAATTTGTTATTTGTTACTTGTTATTAGTTATGGGTTATTTGTGATTGGTTATTGGTTATTTGCAAATTTATCTCTATTCCTGATGACAACAGTAAACAGTCAACAGTCAACAGTCAACAGTCAACAGTCAACAGTCAACAGTCAACAGTCAACAGTCAACAGTCAACAGTCAACAGTCAACAGTCAACAGTCAACAGTCAACAGTCAACCATCAACAGTCAACAGACAACAGACTAATAAAAAATGCTTACTTTGATTCACCCAACTGCTGTGATTCATCCCCGCGCTGAACTTCACTCGACTGTAGAAGTGGGCGCTTATGCTGTAATTGGGGAAAGAGTGAAAATCGGGCCACAAACTAAGATTGGCGCTCATGCTATTATCGATGGGCTAACAGAAATAGGTGCTCGTAATCAAATTTTCCCCGGTGCGGCTATTGGTTTGGAACCTCAAGATTTGAAATATGAGGGTTCTCTAACTAGGGTGGACATTGGCGACGATAATCTGATTCGGGAATATGTGACAATCAACCGCGCTACTGGAGCCGGGGAAAGCACGACAATTGGCAATCATAATCTATTGATGGCCTATGTTCATGTTGGTCACAATTGCGATATTGCCGATCGAGTAATTATCGCAAATGCTGTAGCTTTGGCCGGACACGTCAAAATCGAGTCGCAAGCCCGATTGAGCGGTGTTTTGGGGGTGCACCAGTTTGTCCACATCGGCCGCCTGTCGATGGTGGGCGGCTTGAGCAGGATCGATCGAGATGTTCCTCCTTATATGCTAGTCGAGGGGAATCCTTCGAGAGTGCGAGCCCTCAACAAAATTGGCCTCGAACGCGCCGGTTTAACCCCAGAAGATTTGCTAGTTTTGAAGAAAACTTTTCGGATTTTATACCATTCTGGCTACACCCTAAATCAAGCTTTGGAACAGTTGGATTTGTTGCCAGAAAATCCCCACTTGCAGCACCTGCGGAGATTTGTGCAGCAGTCTGCCAGCAAAGGGCGGCGCGGTTTGATTCCTGGTAAAAAGTGAATGGGCTAGAATAAATCTATCCACAGAGCGATGCTGGCCCCATGAATGTATATACTTCAGTTAAATCTACATCCCTTGAAACAGAACAAGATGGCTGCATCAGGTTATCAAATGTTAGCTGGGAGCAATTTGAAGCGATCGAATCAGCCTTTAAAGATATCGGCGGTGTAAAATTTTTCTATCTCGATCGCATCCTGCAACTTATGACTGTCTCCCCGGAACACGAAATCATCAAAAAGACTCTCTGTATGTTGCTAGAGGCATACATGAGAGCAAGCGGGATTCGATTTTACGGCAAGGGCGGGCCGACTCTGGGTAACAGAGAGTTGGGAGGTAGAAAAGAGCCGGATGACTCCTATGATATAGGATCTCCAAAAACAGTCCCAGATATTGCTATTGAAGTGGTAATTACCAGCGGCGGAATAGATACTTTAGAATTTTACAAACGATTGGGAGTTCGGGAAGTTTGGTTTTGGCAAAACAACCAGTTATCTCTCTACTGCTTGAGAGGTGAAAATTACGAGCAAATTACCCGCAGTACATTTCTGCCATACCTCGATTTAGAATTACTCCTGCGCTGTGCTAATATGCCAGATCAATATGATGCTGTAACTGAGTTTCTACAACAAATCTCACCCGTTTAAAATCAGAGTTTAATTGAAAATATGAAAATTTTTATCAGCACTGGTGAGGTTTCTGGCGATTTGCAAGGAGCTTTGTTAGTTGCTGCCTTAAAACGTCATGCTGTCGCCGCTGGTTTGGATATAGAAATAACAGCTTTGGGCGGGGGGCGCATGGCGGAAGCTGGCGCTACTATTTTAGGCGATACTGTCAGTATTGGTTCTATGGGCCTTATAGAATCTGTGCCGTATATTTGGCCGACAATCCAAGTTCAGCAAAAAGCTAAACAATATCTCAAAAACTTTCCCCCGGATGTAGTTGTATTGATTGATTATTTGACTCCAAATCTCGGTATTGGTAGCTACATTCGCCGCTGTTTGCCGGATTTGCCCGTGGTTTGGTATATCGCACCTCAAGAATGGGTTTGGTCGATTTCTCCTCGCAATACAAATCTGATTGTCAGTATTGCCGATCGCATTTTGGCGATTTTCCCCGAAGAAGCTAGTTATTATCGGGAAAAAGGAGCCGAAGTGAGTTTGGTGGGTCATCCTTTGCTGGATAGAATGCAATCTGCGCCCTGCCGGGAAGTTGCCCGCAAAATGTTGGGAATTGCGCCGGAACAGGTGTCAGTGGCTCTAATTCCGGCTTCTCGACAGCAAGAACTCAAGTACCTGATGCCGGTTATATTTGAATCTGCTCGAATTATTCAAGCCCAATTGCCGGAGGTTCATTTTTGGATTCCGCTTGCTAACCAAGCTTTCGGCAGTAAAATAGCAGAGGCGATCGAGAATTACGGTTTGCGGGCTACTTTGTTGGAAAATCAAACTCTGGAAATTTTGGCTGCTGCCGATATGGCTATTACTAAATCTGGTACTGTTAATTTGGAGCTGGCTTTGCTGGATGTTCCGCAAGTTGTCGCCTACCGCGTCAGTCGGATTACGGCGATGATTGCTCGCCACGTGCTGAAATTTTCGATTCCTTTTATGTCTCCGCCGAATTTGGTGGAAATGAAGCCGATCGTCCCGGAGTTGTTGCAAGACGATGCTACTGTGGAAAATATCGTCAAACACGCACTGGAATTGCTGCAAAATGCCGATCGACGACAGCAAATGAAAGCGGGCTATCGCCAAATGCGGGAAAGTCTCGGAGATTTGGGGGTTTGCGATCGCGCGGCTGCGGAAATCGTGAACAATGTTAAATTAAAGACAGCTTGTTAAAGCAATTTTATAATTGAAATGTTATGTCAAGCAATCGGAAAAAGCGACCGATCGCTGTTGATTTATTTGCAGGCGCGGGCGGCATGACTCTCGGCTTTGAACAAGCAGGTTTTGATGTACTTGCTTCCGTCGAAATTGACCCAATTCACTGCGCTACACACGAGTTTAATTTCCCGATGTGTTCTATTTTGTGCAAAGATGTCGCAGAGCTCACAGGATCGGAAATTAGGAAAAAATCTGCGATCGGCAGGCGAGAGATAGACGTAGTAATCAGCGGTTCGCCCTGTCAAGGATTCTCGTTGATGGGAAAGCGCGACGTGGATGACCCGCGAAATTCTCTAATTTTTCACTTTCTACGCTTAGTTTTGGAATTGAAACCTAAGTTTTTTGTCATGGAAAATGTGCCGGGAATTGTGGCCGGCGAACACAAAGAACTCCTGAATATTTTAATTAGCTCTTTTGGGGAATCAGGCTATCAAGTAGAAGAAAACTATCAGGTTCTTAATGCCGCTCACTACGGAGTGCCGCAAGCTCGCAAACGATTGTTTTTGATTGGGTGCAAAAAAGACTTTGAGCTGCCAAAATATCCTCAGCCAACTACTATGCTGCCGAAAAAGAAACTTCCTAAACGCTATAAAAAAGTTAATTTACCTGCTGTTCCGACTGTTTGGGATGCGATTGGAGATTTGCCGGAAGTGGAAAAGTACAGCGAGTTGCTGTACCGAGATTGGGTAGTGGCGGAGTACGGAAATTGCAGCAGCGATTACGCGAGTTTTTTGCGCGGATTCGATGATTTTGAAAATGATTATGGTTACGATCGCCAGTACGATCGACAAATCCTCTCTTCGAGTCGGCGCACAAAACATTCTCTCGAATGTATGGAAAGATTTGCAGCCTCCGCCTACGGCGAAAAAGAGCCGATCAGCCGTTTTTACAAGCTGCACCCCGACGGAGTTTGTAACACTCTCAGGGCTGGAACCGACAGGGCGAGGGGCGCTTATACTTCGCCAAGGCCAATTCACCCGATCGTCCCTCGGTGCATTACAGTCAGAGAAGCTGCGCGGCTGCATTCCTATCCTGACTGGTTTAGATTTCACGTCACCAAATGGCACGGTTTCCGCCAAGTCGGAAATTCTGTACCGCCGCTATTGGCGAAAGCTGTAGCTGCACAGATTATTGGCGCTTTGGGTGTGAAAGCAATTAAGCCTAGTGTCAAGTTTCCAGTTGGAGATGATTCCTTGCTTAAACTAAATTGGTTGGAAGCGGAACAATATTATCTACAAGGTTCGTAGTGAGGACTTTAGTCCTTCCAAATCGCAGGATTTTAGTCTTAACTAAAAACACTTCTGCCGCTTCGTAGTGAGGACTTTAGTCCTTCCAAATCGCAGAATTTGAGTTTTAACTAAAAACACTTCTGCCGCTTCGTAGTGAGGACTTTAGTCCTTCCAAATCGCAGGATTTGAGTTTTAACTAAAAACACTTTCCCCGCTTCGTAGTGAGGACTTTAGTCCTTCCAAATCGCAGGATTTGAGTCCTCACTAACAACACTTTTGCCATTCATTCCGCAACCAAGCAAGCGGGAGCATCTCAGTTTTGCAAGAAGCATTTTTTATTGTAGTGCGAGCGTCCCCGCTCGCGTGGTTATACAAGCACGCGAGCGGGGACGCTCGCACTATAAATGCAAAACTGAGATGCTCCCCAAGCAAGCGGACGGTCGTCCGTACTACGAACCTTTTTTGTTATGTTTAGTAATCGATCGGACGCGAGCTCATTGGTAATTTAAAATCAAAAATCAACTTCGACTACGCGCCTGTAATCTGCGGCGTAGCGATCGCACCCGACATAATACAGCAACATCAACATAGGGATAGCGTTTGGGATTATAGATTTTGAAAGTCGGCCGGGAAAGCATTTTGAGAGTCGCGGACGCGCCAAGGCCTTCAAACCTGAGTTTTTGACCGAATCTGGGGACTACAGGACTGGATTTTTGTCAAAAAATCCCGTTTCTGACAAAGGAGTGCGTCCGGGGCTATTTGAGAAATTTCGCTTAGTTTTGCAACAATTACGAGTTTTGGGGGATTCTAGGGGTATCTTTGTAAAAAGTATATTTTCAGGAGACTCAACTACTATGGGTTGGTTTAAAAGACTGTTCGGACTCGAAAAGCCTGCACCCCAGGCTGAACCGATGGCACAAGTAGTACAGCAAGCAGCACAAGCGCAATCCATCGCTCCTGCTAAAGTCGGCCCAGACGGAAATTTTGACGAAAGTGGCTTAGCGAAGCGGGTAGCTTTGGCTTTTGACGGCGATTCAGAAGTTGCTGATATCGAGACTGTTTATGTGGCTCAGCTCAGCAGCACGGTTGTTCTCAAAGGTCAAGTTCCCAGTCAGGCAATTCTCGACAAGTTGGTGGCGATCGCCTCTGCTGAAGAGGGCGCGACAGCAGTCCAAACCGATCAAGTGACAGTCGGGTAGTTCTTTGGAACCGCAGCAGTTTTGCTCTTGATGTCGATCGAACGAGTCAAAAGCTCGATTAAACCCGCAATAGCGGGTTTTTTCCTGCTCTTTGGGTTTCACAATATTAATTTTTGTAAACTAACGCATTTTACTTAAAGAACCGTATAATTGAATACAGAAAGTAAAAAACTTTTACGGACAAAAATCACACCAGACCTGACTGCTCTTTTTATCTGAATATAAGGATCGAAAAATATGCAACTCACTTATCGCGGCGCAAACTACGAATACGACATTCCCACAGTCGATATGATTGAAGGCCAAGCCGCAGGCAAATATAGGGGTCAAGGCTGGAACTATCGGTATCCCAGACACATTCCCGTACCCCAAAAATACGGGGACACAAGCTCTAACACAAAGCGAGATGTTCAAGCCCTGCGGGATGTCGCAGCAGCTAGCGCCGTAGCGGCGGTTCAATCTTCCCCAACAGTTGCGGAAGTGGCGCAAATCCAGCGGAAGCATATTTGCACTATTCTCGATCGCAGGCAGCAAGTAGCCAAAGCCAAAGGCGATGAAAGATTGATGCGCTTGCTAGAAAAAGAGTGGAAGCAGATGGCTTGTTAGGAATTAGCTTCAGAAAATACAGCGTTTGTCAAGAGGGGGAAGTTGAGTTAATCTCAATTTCCCCCTTTTGGTGTTGTTTGGGAGTTGATTTTGCACCCTGGAAGCGATCAATTGTCGGGATTTTGGGTGATTGGAGGTTGCAGAGGGCGATCGAGCTCCTCAACACTCTTTCGGCTTCACTTGCTGCTGTTGTAGCCTTGATTAGGCGAAGTATACTATAAAATAGACATCCTATTAAATTTAAGAGCCGATCGACAAAGCAGGAAGTATGACACTTACAAAGACCGAGTATAAATATATAGAACTAAATCAAGACAATGTTCCCATCATAGCCGGAACTACCATGAAAGTCGTTGAATTAGTCGAAGCTCAGATAGCTTATGGTTGGAGTCCCGCAGAATTACACCTCAATCATCGCTACTTGACTATGAGCCAAATACTTTCTGCCTTAGCTTATTATTGGGATCGCAAACAAGAACTAGATGCAGAAATAAAGCGACGAGAAGAGTATGTTAAACAGGCAGAAAGTGAAGCTAGCGAATCTCCTTTTGCTGCTAGACTACGCGCTCAAGGTCTATTGAAATGAGTCTAGCACTTTATATGGACGAACACATCCATTCAGCTATTACAGTTGGTTTACGTCTTCGAGATGTAGATGTTTTAACTGTTCAAGAAGATGGACGTGCTGGTACATCAGATACTATTTTACTCGATCGAGCTATAGAACTTGGGCGACTTATGTTTTCACAAGACCAAGATTTTTTAATTGAAGCAAAACGTCGTCAAGCTGAAAGTATAAACTTCTCTGGTGTGATCTTTGCTCGTCAGTCTCGCGTTTCCATTGGTGATTGTATCTGCGACTTGGAAATAATTGCTAAACTTGGCGAACTGGAAGAATTTGTTAATCGAGTTCAATATTTGCCTTTGTAGCTTGCCTTACATGATAAGCTAATGCTTCCGCTCTATTTAGCAATGTTGTATTCACAGCTTCATTCATCGCTTTGTTCAGGCAATAATCTTCTACCGCTTCAGCCAAATTTTCCTCAGAAACTTCTCCAGTAGGTAACAGTTGTCGCCATAAATCAATCGGAATCACTACTCCGATCGCCTCGCCGTCTTGGTTGGTAAGATATTCAATATTTATCATGCCTATTTTCCTCAAACCTGAATTGATATCGACTCCTGCCTCTGAGTGTATCATCAGACATTAAATCCTCTGCGTTGGCGTAGCCCCCGTAGGGGCGGGCTTCGCTAACGGGCGATCGCCAAACTCTCCCCATCAACCCTTAACGCAAACCACCTGCTTCAAAGTCGCCACCACTTCCACCAAATCCGACTGCTGGTGCATCACCTCATCGATCGACTTATAAGCGCCCGGAATTTCATCTAATATACTCTCATCCTTCCGACACTCAACCCCCTCAGTCTGCCGCACCAAATCATCCAGAGTATATACACTCTTCGCTTTAGTGCGAGACATCAACCGCCCCGCACCGTGACTGCAACTACAGTAACTTTCAACATTTCCCTTGCCTTTAACAATAAAAGACTTCGCCCCCATCGAACCCGGAATAATGCCGTAATCATCAACTTGCGCGCGCACAGCACCCTTGCGAGTAACATACACATCCTCACCAAAATGCACCTCTTTTTCCGCATAATTGTGGTGACAATTCACCTGTAACAGCGGCTTGGTAACTTTGCCACCAGCGAGATGCTTTTCCACAATTCGCTTAAACCGATTCATCATAATATCGCGGTTAAAACTCGCATAATCCTGCGCCCACTGCAAATCGTGCCAATAAGCCGCAAACTCCGGCGTACCTGCCACAAAATAGGCTAAATCTTTGTCAGCCAAACTAATTTCTGCCAGTTTAGCTAAATCTTTAGCAGTCTCGATGTGTTGTTGGGCTAGCAGATTACCGATACCGCGCGAACCAGAGTGCAGCATCAGCCAAACCGAGTTTTCCGTGTCAACGCAAACCTCAATAAAATGATTGCCGCCGCCGAGGGAACCTAACTGTTTTAAAGCTTTATTATCTTGGTGCTGCACTCCTTGATGCAGTTCCTTGAAATCGCTCCATTTTTGCCAGTTGGTGACAGATTTTTCGACTTCTTTGTTTTCAGCAAATCCAACGGGAATTGCGGCTTCGATGTCGAGGCGAATTTGTTTGAGTTTGCCTTCTAATTTGTTGGCATTAAATGGCATTTTTACAGCCATCATCCCGCAACCAATATCCACGCCCACAGCGGCCGGAATAATTGCTTCTTTTGTGGCAATTACTGAACCGACTAAAGCACCTTTTCCTAAATGTACGTCGGGCATTAGGGCGACGTGTTTGA
>Ga0335395_10000504_pt1 | contig 24283 bp, 17 predicted proteins | sample MAT02_FD_205744 | JGI IMG/M metagenome (GOLD analysis project Ga0335395, IMG submission 205744) | Freshwater microbial communities from Lake Fryxell liftoff mats and glacier meltwater in Antarctica - MAT-02 (spades assembly) (version 2) ...
GCAAACGTCGCCCAAAAGCTTACCCTTTAATGACGAAACCTCGGCACGAATTACAAAAACAATTGCAAACCGCTTAAACCACAAGTGTTTCGGCTTTTCTTAGTGCCATTCCATTAAGAGATGAAGACTCAAGTCTCGAAGTAAATTGGTGCGAAGTGACTGTTATTAATGAGAAAACAGAGGAAATTATCTACCAAAATAATTGGATAACTAATCATAAAATCACTGAAAATAATGTTGAAAAAATTGTCAAGGCTGCACGCAGCAGATGGAAAGTGGAGAATGAAGGCAATAACGTTCTTAAAAATCACGGTTATAATTTAGAGCATAACTTTGGTCATGGTGAAAATCATTTGTGCGAGTTATTATTGTCTTTAAATTTATTAGCTTTTTTATTTCATACTATTTTATATTTAGTTAATTATACCTATCAAAATGCATTAACAAAAGCATTAAATTCATTGTTCGTGATCCCTCCATGCGAGAAATGTTGAATACTGATATAAAACTTTACATATCTACTTACACTAACTCTAAAAAGCCTAAAATAGTCAACATGACATCATCTCCTCAAACCAATGAACATAACTGATTTTCTGACACATACAAGATTGTAAATAGCGGAATTTATCTAATAGCATATGTCCCCATTGTTGTGGGATAGATAATATTTGTAAAATTAGATAAGCTATTTAAATACGCAACAGCTTGGCCAGCACTCAAAAAATAGACGACTATTCAATACTGGATAATCGTTTTTTGGCAGGCTTTTCAGGATACCTTTGACAATTTTGGGAAATGAATTTATAATCACAACCAAACTAATATAGTTTAAGCCTTCGCCCAAACATACCATATTTCGGGCTATTTTTATCGAATTTTTCTTAACATTCAACAGTTCTGATTTCGGAGATGTCTCATGAGATTTATAGAAAAGTGTTAAGCAGATAGCAACCTTTGTGGTAAATTTATCCAGCTTGCGATTATGCGTGCAGTGTAGAAACTTGCCCAGGCTACAACTGCTAGCAATTGCTCATCTAGGGGAAAGTAGGACTTGAACTCATCGATCACCGTTTTATCTACCTGAAAAGAGCTAAAGGCAGTCAGTAGGGCCAGTTTTGCGATCGCCTTTGCTCGTAAATCCAACCCATCCGTTAAAATGTCAACCCACTGTCTACTGATTCCTTTGTCTTGTCCGTCCCACTGGCTGATAGTTTGCTCGACAAAACTTTGAACATCTTGTGAGACAAACTTACTAATAGTTTCATTAATTGCAACTGTGTGTCTGGCTAAGGCTTGGGTGATAAATGGGTTTGGTGTTGCCCATTGAAACTCATCAGTAAGGGTTGTCTCTGGTAGTAATACAAGAGATTTGCCAGCGTTTCTCGATACGCCTACTAGCCCAGTTTTGACCATGACTTGACGAACTATCCAGCTGGCAATTCCTTTACCAAAGGGGAGTGGAATAAATGCTTTATCAAGAAAGATATTTACTAAGCGATTTGTGTAGTGGAAATTCAAAGCGGCAGCAATTATTTCTGGTGCCTCTACTGAGTTGAAGGGAGGGTTTTGCAGTAGTGTATGATTTGGCTGATTAGAAGATAATGCCCATTCCACGATATTTTTTAACTTGGTATCGGCAATGGCATTCAGGTCATTGTTGACAATTGCGAGCGCTATTTTCTGCTGCTTCAAACCTGACAACATGATACTGTGAGCATCAATACAATAGGGGCAAATGTTAACTTTTGAAACCGCAAGATTGATTGCCTCTTTAACATTACGACTGACTTGTTTATCTACTAAAAAAGTCTCCCTAAATAAAGACCAGTTGCTGGCAAATAATATTGGAGAAACAGAGTGCATCACCAAAGTTGGAATTGGCACTGCTTCTTTGCGAATTTGAGTGTAGGTTTGACTCAATAAGTCATCTTTGTCGGTAGGCTTAATTGGTGTGATGTATTTCATCGTTATTATCAATATTATCAATCATAAAAATGTAAGTTTTATTGGCGTTGCATAATAAAGGGATGAATTGAAATGTTCTACTGTGCATTGTTCATAATGCTATTTAGCACAACTACAGACGCTCCTAACGTCGCTACCGCTTCGCTATCGAAAAACATTATGTTATTTTACATCAGTATATATGCTCAAATATTCAATTCAATTGTTACTTCATTACTTAAAATATAGATAAACACCTATATTTAGCTGATTCATCCTCCATTTATGCAACGCCAAAAAGCCCCTAATGCACGAGGTTGGCTACGTCAGAATGATCGACTAAACGGCCATCTTCCATGTAAATAATCCGATCGGCGATATCAAGAATGCGGTTATCGTGAGTAACTAACAAAATTGTACACCCCTGTTCTTTTGCAAGACTTTGGAGAATTTTTACCACATCTCGTCCTGATTGTTTATCTAATGCAGCCGTTGGTTCATCTGCAAGGATCAGTTTAGGTTGTCCAACCAAAGCCCGTGCGATCGCTACTCGTTGTTTTTGTCCACCAGATAGATTGCTAGGATAGTAATGAATGCGCTCTTCTAGCCCAACGGATGTCAGAATGTGTATAATGCGCCTATCAGCTTCTTCGGCTGTAATATCGTGCATTTCTAAAGCCATTTCCACATTTTGATAGACACTCAAAAAGCCCAGCAGATTGTGTGCTTGGAAAATGTAACCTATATGGCGACGAAGCAGAGTCATCTTTTCTTTATCAGCGTTAAGCAATTCATGTCCCATAACTTTGAGACTACCTTCCTGAGCAGAACGCAGACTTCCCATTAATGTCAGCAGTGTAGTTTTCCCAGAACCCGATGGGCCTGTCAAAATCACAATTTCACCGCTATCAATTTGCAAATTGACATCAAATAACACCTGTTTGCGAAGAGAATCGTCACCATAGTAGTGATTCAGATGGGAAATGGTAATGGCTGGTTCTCGTAAAGGATGTTCGCTCGAAACTGTCTCCAATGAAAGTAATTGGGTCATTATCAACTCCTAAAAAATATCGGCGGGATCTGCTGTCTGTAATTTACGCACTGCTACGCCAGCAGAAAAGGAACACATGATTGTTGTCAGCATGAAAACAAATGCTACCCTTCCCAAATCCATTGCCATTGGTAACAGGGTCGCAATATGAGTAATTTGATAAATTGTTAAAGCAATGAAGATGCCAGGAATAAAGCCCAATACTGCTAGGATTACTGACTCTTGAAATACAACTACTAGCAAGTATTTATCGTGAAATCCCATAGCCTTAAGGGTAGCGTATTCTGGTAAATGATCGGTAACATCACTGTAGAGAATTTGATAAACAATGATGGCTCCGACGATAAAGGCAATGACCACTCCTAAATCGAAGGTATAACCGACTGGTGTACTGGCATTCCAGAAAGCAACTTCAGCTTTGGCATAGTCTTCTCTGGTTAAAACTTTGACATCATCGGGTAAGCGCGATCGCAAATCTGCCAAAACTTTTTGCACATCAGCGCCAGGCTTGAGCTTAATTACCCCCACATCGATTAATCCTGATTGGCGAGATGCCGCCATGCGTAAAAAGTTGATATCACTGGTGACTAAGTAGGAATTTATACCAAAAGTTGGACTAAGTTGAAATAATCCCCGAACGCGAATCTGCCGTTGATTGATCTCGGTGGCAATTTGCTCACCTCCCTGAAATCGTTGGCTAATTGGCCCAAATTCATGACGGGAATCTGTATTAAATAAAGCTGTATCCGGTTCTCTCAGTTGTTTACGGTAGGCTTGCACACCTGGTAAATTCATTACCTGATGTTCTGGATTAATACCGATCGCAAAAATGTTCCAAATTTCTTTGTTGTAAGGATTGCGCCACTGAATGAAATCGAGATAAATCGGATTTACCGATTGCACTCCATCTACTGCTAATGTTTGATATAGTCGTCTTTCAGTAAAGCGATCTAGGGAAATGAGCGATCGATAGCGGCCACTGAGCATGACGATTTCGCCATTCAAACTATGGTGAAATTCTACTGCACTACTAAATAAGGCTCCTCTAAAACCCAATTGCAGAAACATCAGCACATTGGCAAAGCTAATCCCTGCAATGGCAACCATCAAGCGCGATGGCTCTTTTCGTAACTGCAACCATGATAGAAAAAGAGGTTTTTTCTTTTTCTTGGTTTTATTAGACAGAGGCTGAGGATGGCTAATTGTCGTCATCATGACCTCCAAAAGATTGGACATTGATTTCCATCTGAACGCTTAAGTTGGTCAAACCAGCAACTTTGCGGCTAGATTCTGGATCTAAATGGACTTTCACTTCCACAACTCGCGCATCAAATTGCGCTGCTGGATCAGTATTTAAGACATCCTTTTTACCGACTTCTAGCCCAACTTCAAACACCTTACCGTGTAACACATCTGCAAAGGCATTATTCTTACTGGTGATAGTTGCAGATTGACCAACCCGAACTCGGCTAATATCCAGTTCATAAATTTCTGCTACCGCAACCATTTTTTGAGTCTGTCCCAGGCTAATGATGCCTTTATTACCTACCAGTTCTCCTGGTCGGGCATGAATCTTTAAAACTTGTCCATTTTGGGGCGATCGCACAACTGCTAAATCTAATTCCGCCTTTGCCCTTCCTACCCCAGCCTGTGCTTGGGCGACTTGCGATCGTGCCACTTCTACATCCACAGGACGCACTTCTGCAATCTGGTTCAGCGTCGCTTTTGCTTCTGCAATCTGCTTTTGCCGTGACAGAATAATCCTGCTTAAAGCTGCACGGGCTTCGTTTAAGCTATCCCTAACGGTATCTGCCTGTAATTGCTTAGTATCTCGCAAGGAAGCAGAGACGGCTCCCTCTATGTAGAGTTGCTGATAGCGTCGAGCTTCCAGTTCCGCATTCTGTAATTCTGCTTTTACACGAGCGATCGTTGCTTCTTGGGCTGCTGTTTCCGTGACTAACTCCGCTTGTAGCCGATCCACTACCTCTTTCTGCGCTTGAATTTGCCCCGATTTTGCACCCGCTTCAACCTGCTTTAGACGCATTTGGGCAACCACAACTTGCTGTTGTGCTTCTTGCAAGGCTGCTTGACGACGGGCATAGGTATCCAAGATGGCAATTATTTGTCCCTTGCGAATGAACTGACTGTGATCGACTTTCAGGCTATCTACTCTCGCACCATCAGTGGATGTAGGCGCAAAAACATTCACAACTTCACCATCTGGCTCTAATCGTCCTAGTGCCGAGATGGTTTTAATAATAGGTTTTATAGTCGATACTATTGGCTGGGTTGGACGACTTGTAATTGTGTGATAGACAACTGCACCCGCCATTAACATCACAAAGCCAGCAATAACAACGGTAATCCGACGCGGATGGCGTAACTTTACCCCTATTTCAGAAGCCACCATGATTAATCACCAATGATTGACTGTATTTATTGTACCCAAAGAATTGAATACAATAAATATGATATATTCAAATTGTTGATTACGTCAAGTCAGTCTTTTTTATGGCTCTCAAGCACGCGATTCTAGCTTTTCTTTCCCGTCAACCTCTGAGTGGCTATGAAGTAGCCAAAGAATTTGATGAAGGCTTTGGGAATTGTTTTTGGAGGGCTAGCCAGCAGCAAGTCTATGTTGAGTTAGGGAAACTGGAGAAACAGGGCAATGTTACCTATGAAGCGATTCCTCAACCGGGGCGGCTGGATAAGAAAATCTACTCTCTCACCATACAAGGGCACAAAGAACTAACTAACTGGTTAATGAAACCTACTGAACCAACCACAATCCGTGAAGATTTGGGTGTAATAGGACTTGCTGGACATCTTATTGATATAGAGGTGATTGTGCGCGAAATTGAACGACGGCGACAACTCCATCTCGAAAAAGTGCATCAGATACAAAAAATTGACGAACAGTTTGCCCAGAATCCAGAATCCTTGGCACTTAAGGATTTGTATATGCATCTAATTATTCGCCGTGCAATTCGCTATCAACAAGATTGGGTGGGATGGTGTGACGAAGCCCTTCAGTCAATTACTGCTCTCCCAGAGTATAAGTAAGTCGACGGAAAAATTTATTGCTCAACTATTAAGATTAATTGTGAAAAAATTGACTCATTAACCAAGGTATTATGCCGGGTACATCCCAGTTTTTATGCTTCAATGAAATAATAAAATTTAACATATCATCGGAAACAGTTTCTTCCAATGACGCAAGATTGTTAGATTTTGTAAAAGTGGGATGCTCCTATTTAGCTACACAAACTTTGAAAAAAAGATAATTTAGCTTATGCTTTCATTTGGACTGCAACTAAGCGAGTTTTTAAAACAGATGCACTAGCTCTGTTAATAATAAATTTAAAACTCACAACTTTTTCCGGTTGAGGACTGACTTCATAGATATAATCATAGGCAGATTGAGAAACACAAACAAGGTCAACATGATTTAACAAATGAAAATCTTGCTGAATGCTTTCAATACCCAATGCCTGCAAATGTAAATGGGAAATTCCACATTTTTCTAGCATCTGTTTCATATTTTTACCCTCAGCTAATTTTTGACCAACAGTTAATACCTGACTGCCAGCAGCTAAAGTTGAAATCTGTGTTAAAAGCTGCAAATCTGGCTCAAAATTAACTCCGATTACTTCCTGCTTTGAAGCAGTTAGTTGAGTCACATTCGATGCATACTGGGCATTTGTAATTACTAAATTTGAGGTATGTAATTCTCTTAAAGCTACTGCTTGACCAGTTTGCAAATCTTCTAAATATAGCAATGATACAGGATTACTGATTTCCGCTTGGACAGACTGAAAATATAAATCAGCCTCAGATTGAAGAGATTCTACAAATGCTAGCTTCAAGGGAACAACTTGTTTACGGTCATTTGAACTTATGGCCACAGCATAAGCAGTCAATCCAAAGTCAAATGGACTTAACTCCATTTGAGCCGCGATCAAAAAAGCTTGTTCCAGAACTTGATAGAGATAAGCACGACTAATAGACTTTTGCACCAATTCGCTTTCAGCCACAAAAGTTCCTCTGCCTCGTTTAGCTATTAAATATCCAGTTTCAATTAGTTCAGAATACACTAAGGCGATAGTGTTATGATTGATATTCAAGTATTCTGCTAGTTGAATAACTGTTGGTAAGCTATCTCCAGGCTTCAGATATTGTGTCCCAATCAACAGCTTAATCTGTCCAGAAATCTGAGCAGCAATTGGGAAAGGAGCATGGGTATTAATACTGATAGGTACTACTTTTGAAACAGACATTAAACTAAATAAGACCACAAACTATGACTACTCAATTTCAATTTAATTTTACTTACTTGACATTAAATCTAAATTATAGCCCGCAATAGAGGATTTAACAAAGACATAGTTTTTTGATATTTTATTGTTCTACAATACGAATTCAAAAGCTAATAACTTTGAATATCGTAATTTTTTTTAATTAAGAAAATAAACATATATATTATATAAGTTCACAAATTAGGGTTGTAGACTCATGAAAATATGATACTTATCCCAAGGCATTTGTCAAAAATATATTGCATAGGTCTGCTTCTATGAAGAATATCAAAAATCAAATAGGAATCCTATATGTTTCTCTCAAATTCTACTTAGGCACCTTTTTCGAGCATACATTTACTTTTTTACCTTCTTGGTAAAAAAGTTCAATTTCATTGACGGTTCCTACTAATTCTAATAGTGCATTATGAATACATAATATCCACTTTCTTCTTCGTTTCAAAGAAGAAAATACTTGATAACTGGGACAATCAATCCTGAGAAAACTATTTTGATTCCAGAAATATAATTTAATACTACAACTTTCCAAAATTTCTTTTGTTGAATTGTCTAAGTAAGCTAATATTTGTTGATTAAATGGAGGTGATAAATTGCTAGTTTGTTCTAACTTTAGCTGTGCTAGCTCTAACTCATCTGTTGCATTATGCTTACTTGTATGATAGTGAGTTTGCTGAATAGATATTTTAGGATCAAGTAGCTCAACTTTCACATCTTACCTCCTGGTTTCTTGTTTTTTAGTACTATTCTGTGAATAAAGGACTGTTTAGCGCACTCCTTCGCGATCGCTTTTTCTGTAACAAAATTCCTCAACTTGACAAAAGAAGTCACTAAGTGTGTTTAGTATAGACAGAGAGCTGCTTCACACAGGCTAGGATGAAGTCAGGGATGGGTGTGCGCCCCTGGCTAGAAAAGATGTTTTTTCTTTATTCACGCCCCATCCATTTATGGATGACGTAACTTCATGCTTGTGTTGAGTGAGTTTTGATATTCATCCCAATTAGTGATGTCAACAAACCAGCTGCAATCAAAAATGCAAAGATTCTGTCGAAAGCATGAAGTAATTCAGTTGGTGATGGTCTACCTAGAAGTGCAATCACAATGGCGATTCCCAAAACAGATCCTATTTGACGAATTGCCTGGTTAATTCCGCTGCCAACTGCAAATTGATTTGATGGGATGCGATGTACGGCTGCACTGCTGAGTATTGATAACAGTAACCCAACTCCAATTCCAATTAAAATTGCTGATGGTAGCCAAATAGCGAAGAAAGATGGTGTTACCTGTGCTTGGGTATACAATAATAAGCTGCCCATTGCAAAGATGATCCCACCAGGAACAATCAGCACACGATGACCTTTAGCATCAGCAATTCGACCAGCAAAGGGAGTCACAAAAGCAACCATTAGTGGTCCCGGAGTTATTGCAAGTCCAACAGCCAAGGTGGAGTATCCCCACACTTTAGTCAAAAAGAGTATAAGCCCGAAGAACATGGCATTAAAAGCCATACCAAAAACTAACGTAGCTAAGTTGGCGAATCGATAGTTTGGGTCACGGAAAAGTTTCAAATCAAGCGCCGGAGATTTAACTTTAGCTGAACGATACAAAAACAAAATTAGCAGTGCTATTCCCACAACTATGGTAATGATTGTCCGCTTGTCGTTCCAGCCCCACTCGTCACTTTGAACTATTCCTAAAGCTGCAAGACCAACTCCAGCGATGGATAGGAGTACACCAATTACATCTGGTACATATTTAGCGTTAAGGTCACGCGATTCAAACAGCAATCGATTGCCGAAGATAATAGCTATAAGACCTATAGGAAGGTTTAAGAAAAATGCCCATCGCCACCCACAGGTTTGCACAATTACCCCTCCCAAAGAAGGGCCGATTGCTGCTGCTAAACCACCGACAGCTCCCCAGGTAGTAACAGCAGTTGCCCTCTTGTTTTGAGGAAATGCAGTTAGAATCAACGCTAATGAAGCAGGGGTGAGCATCGCACCACCAACAGCTTGCAAACCGCGAGCTGCAATTAATAGTTCAGCACTAGGTGCAATTCCACACAGTACAGAAGCAACGGTAAACGTCGCCACACCTGAAAGAAACACCTTCCGCCGACCAATTCCGTCTGCCAAACGTCCGGCCGGGCCGGTACTAAAAGTGCAGCGTACAGAACTGTGTATGCGTTCAGAACCCATGAAAGCTGGGCTGCAGAAACCCCAGAAAAGGTCTTCTGGATGCTGGGGAAGGCAACAAATAACACTGTTGCATCCAAGGATGCTGCAAAAACGGCCAAGTTAGTCAAAGCCAAGATTTTCCAGGCATTAGACAGATTGTTTGTTTTGTGATTTGGAGCAAGCATAATTGAAGCCTCAAAGTATGTTTTTAAAGACAGTTTGAGCTATTTTCAGACATTCAGACCAATCGGTCTTTTTAAGGGTAAAAAAAATACGAATGTGTTTTAAATTAGTCTACTCATGGCAAAAGACTCTTTAGGTATCTATTCAAATGTTCGCTCACTCTTTCCATGTGAATACGCTTTCTGTAGAGTTGGCTCATCATCAACGCTCCTTCAAGGTTAGAAATTATAATGGTTGCTACCACGTCTGCTTCAACAGTCTGAGAAATTTCACCCCTAGCAATTCCCTTTTCGGTAATTTGACAAATAAGTTGCCGCCAACTGTTCATTGCCTCCTGCGTTCTTAAATGTAAAGCAGAATTGGTATCGTCGCTCTCGATTGCTGTATTCAATATCGGACATCCACCAGGAATAGGTGGCTTATTAATCACAAAATCTAGGTAAACAGAAACGATGGCTTCTAAACGTTCAAGTAGATTCTGCGGATATCGCTCAATGGTTAGCTTTAGAAGTTGCAATTCAAGCAGCAGAGGATGCGGGATACAAGCGGACAACCATTCCGACTGAGCGGACTGGTGTCTTACTTGGTAACACCCTCACAGGAGAATTTTCTCGCTCCACTAGTATGCGAATGCGTTGGCCCTATGTCCGACGTGCCTTGATTGCCACAGCCCAAGCACAACAGCTTCCTGCACAAGTTATAGACTCTTTAGTAGAGACAATGGAGGTTTACTACAAATCTGTATTCTCGCCAATTACAGAAGACACACTTGCAGGTAATCTTTCTAACACGATCGCAGGCAGAATTTGCAACTTTTTCAACTTCCACGGCGGCGGTTACACAGTCGATGGAGCTTGTTCTTCTTCCCTAATTGCTGTGGCTAACGCTGCTACCGCTTTAACCAATGGCGACCTAGACCTCGCTTTTGCTGGTGGTGTAGATATCAGTCTGGACACCTTTGAACTGATTGGGTTTGCCAAGACCGGTGCTTTGACTAGTACAGATATGAAAGTTTATGACCGCCGAGCCAGTGGCTTCATCCCTGGTGAAGGGTGCGGTTTTGTCGTTCTCAAGCGCTTAGAAGATGCGCGTGCGGATGGCAACTATATCTATGCAGTATTGAATGGCTGGGGCATATCATCTGATGGTAAAGGTGGCATTACAGCACCTAACAGTGAAGGACAAGCTGGGGCTTTGCGCCGTGCTTATGAAAGAGCTGGTTACAGTCCACATACCCTCGATTTTATTGAAGGACACGGAACTGGTACAGTAGTAGGCGATCGCACAGAACTAGAAGGAATTGCCTTAGCTATGAATGCTTATGGCGAACCCCATCCCCGCTCCTGCGGAATCACTTCCTTTAAATCCCTAGTTGGTCACACTAAAGCCGCAGCCGGGATCGGAGCTTTCATTAAATCAGTTATGGCTGTCAACCGTCGAGTTGTCCCACCAGTAGCTGATTGCCAAGAACCCAATGCCGTATTTGAGGGTTCCGCCCCTTCTCTTTACCCTATTTTGCAAGGAGAAGTCCGTCCTCAAACAAATATCCTCCGGGCTGGTGTGTCTGCTATGGGATTTGGGGGGATTAATTGCCACGTCACCCTTGAATCTGGCGATGCTCCAGCCGAGAGACTGCAAACATCGATTGAGGAACGCTCTCTACTGGTTTCTAACCAAGATACAGAGATTTTTGTACTGGGTGCTGAATCTCTTCCCGCTTTACTCGAACAAACACGGACTTTGATCGGCAAAGTAGAAGGTTTGAGTATCGCTGAATTGGTTGACCTGGCTGCATATCTTACCCGCAACCTCAAACTCCAACCACCTGTTCGGGCAGCTGTCATTGCTGGTAAACCGGGGGAGCTAGTTAAAAATCTCACTCTCCTAGAAACATTATTGCGTGAAACGCCCCCTGCTAAAGGAGAATTAGTTATTAGCCCGCAAAAAGAAGTTTGGGTAGGGAATAACGTCCGGCAAAATCGAGTTGGTTTTCTGTTCCCTGGACAGGGTTCGCAGAAATTGAACATGGCTCGTTTACTTGTAGAGCGATATTCCTGGGCTAGAGAACTTGTAGAGCAAGCAGATAGCTGGTTGTGTGCAGCAGGCTTTCAGGGTGTGCGAGACTCCATATATTTCCCCCTAGACCGTGCCATCAATCAACAACAAGTTGAAGAGTGGTCAACAGCACTAGCGCAAACACAAATTGCTCAACCAGCAATTTCTCTGACTTCGTTGCTTTGGCTACGCTATCTCAAACATTTGGGAATCGAACCTGTTGCTGTGGGTGGTCATAGCTTGGGGGAATTAATTGCTTTTTACGGAGCAGGAGCTTTTGACGAAAAATCCCTTCTTTATATAGCCGCAATTCGCGGACAGGCAATGTCTGCGACTGTGGAAGGTGAAACTCAAGGGGCGATGGCAAGTCTAGCTTGCTCTCAAGAAGTAGCAGAGAATATTCTTCAACAAGCTAGTGGCTACGTCGTCCTGGCTAACATCAACACTCCGCAGCAGATGGTGATCTCCGGTGAATTGGCGAGTGTTGAGCAAGCGATCGCTTTAGCTCAAGCAGCAGAAATTCGCACCCGGAAACTGCCAGTTTCTAATGCTTTCCATTCTCAATTAGTTGCAACCGCAGCCGAGCATCTAAGGCAGCAAGAACTCATCCCGGATCAGTTAGAAAAAATTAATGTACCTCTATTTTCCAGTGTAGATGGTCAGGAGATTAAGACCGGGCTGCCATTACGTGACCACTTTGCCAATCAGATCCTGGCAAAGGTGGATTTTATTTCGCTGGTGAAGACACTGGCACAAAACTGCGATTTACTTGTGGAAGTCGTCCCGGGGAAAGTCCTTTCTGGTTTAGTAAATGATATTACTGATGGCAATGGAATATCTTGTCTACCTGTTGAATCAAAGCCGGGAGTGCATCGAGATTTAAATGTCATGCTCGCTGCCATATTTGTCCGTGGTAGTGAAGTTAAATGGGAAGCTCTCTATGAGAATCGTTTGATTCGTCCTTTTGTATCAGCATCAGAACGAGTGTTCATTGAAAATCCTGTAGAGCGAACATTCCAAATATCTCCAGAGCAAATACCTCCTGCTTCTGGAAAGTCTTATGCTTCCCTGCATCCAACACCCGATGAACAAAACCAAGTTCCCTGGGAAATGTTGTCAAATTACATTGCCCAACGTGGAAGGTTTTTGACAGAGGTGATCCGAGCAGATTTGCAAAGTTTGCCCCATTCTCCCAGCCTCACCAACGGCAGCAACGGTAGCAACGGTAACGGCTCTGCTGCTTCCAATCGCTCCTCAAAGAATGGTTTTTCTACTCCCAGCAATGGCACTTCTAACTTAGTAAACGGTTCGTCAAAGTCAATTTCCCACATCTCTCAACCAGAAATACCTCAGATTGCTCTCACACCTAGTCTTCCGACTAATGGCAAGCAAAACCTTAGTGTTGAAAGCTTTCTTTTGGACTTTATTGTCAAACAAACAGGTTTTCCTCAAGAGAGTGTGACACCAGAAATTAGACTCTTAGATGACCTCAACATTGATTCGATTAAAGCAGGGGAAGTGATTGCTGCAGCCACCCAACAATTTGGTGTTGCGGGCAAAATTGATCCAGCATCTATGGCTAATGCCACCATCCAAGAGATTGCTGAGGCGATTCAGCAAGTCATGCCTGAAATACCTCAAATTGCTCCCACGCCTAATCTTCCGACTAATGGTAAGCGAAAGGTTAGTATTGAAAGCTTTTTGGTGGACTTTATTGTTAAACAAACAGGTTTCCCTCAAGAGAGTGTGACACCAGAAATTAGACTCTTAGATGACCTCAACCTTGATTCGATTAAAGCAGGGGAAGTGATTGCTGCAGCCACCCAACAATTTGGTGTTGCGGGCAAAATTGATCCAGCATCTATGGCTAATGCCACCATCCAAGAGATTGCTGAGGCGATTCAGCAAGTCATGCCCGAAAGCAGTAATGGAGAAAATGGAGTTAAAGCTTCCAGCAACGGCTCTCATCCAGAAGCGAGAACAAATGGTAATGGTCGCAGCCAGATTGAAATCTTAGCACAGACACCAGAAGGCGATCGCAAACCACGGGTACGTGACTACGTGACTACATAGTTCAAACTGTTGCAGAGGCATCTACACCAGTTGCTTTTGGTAAGCATCCAGAGGAGAACTGGCAAACTGCCAACACCATGATTCTCTGTGAAACCACTGAAGTTGCGATCGCAGAGGCGTTGTCTAAGAAACTGCGTCAGCAAGGTGCTAAGGCTCAAACCTTATCCTTTGCGGCAGCCCTGGCTCAGGGAGTCATTGACAGCAACGAATTCACTCACTTCATTGCTGTGCTTCCCCACAAACCGAGTCCTGAGTCATCACCAGACACCCATTTACTCAACATTATTAAACGATTACACAGCATTGCTACCCCAGTTCCAGCCTCGCAAGCAGCCCGCACCCATACAACAGTAGCCTACGTCCAATTTAGTGGCGGACATTTCGGTACACAGCCACCCTTTGCAGAGATTGAGCAATGCTGTACCGTTGGTTTTGCATCTAGTCTGCATTTAGAACGCCCCGATCTTAAGGTGAGAGTCATTGATTTTTCTGCTAAACTCAGTCCCACCAAGATTGCAAAATGCGTGACCCAAGAGCTTGCTACTCCTCATTTGTATCTAGCTGCGGGCTACGATGCCAATCTGACTCGTTACGTTCCTCGTCCGCAAGTACAAGAACCAGCCGAGTATGAAGACCGAGGAATTATCTGGTCTTCTAAAGATGTCATTCTTGTCACTGGTGGAGCCAAGGGTATTACTGCCGAATGTGCCTTAGCTTTGGCGAAGAAGACAGGGGTACGCATGGCCCTTATCGGTCGTTCACCACTCCCAGACAAACATACTGTTGGTTCTGGGAATGCAGAAGTTATGCGGACTCTCGAACGCTTCAGTGCTGAAGGATTAACCTGTCTTTGCTACAGTTGTGATGTTTCCGACCCCGAATCTTTAAGGGCTGTCCTCCGGCAAATTCGCCAAGACCTGGGCGAGATTACTGGAGTCATTCATGGGGCTGCCCTAAATTGGCCGAGACTGATTGAACAAGTGTCTGTAGAAGCAGCATTTGATGAAACCAAGCCCAAGCTCAAAGGTATTCTCAATTTGTATCAGGAATTTGCCAATACACCACTGAAGTTATTTGCTGGTTTCTCCTCAGTTATTGGTATTACCGGAATGCAGCGTAATGCTTGGTACGGTTTTTCCAATGAAGCTTTAGACCTGATTTTGCGCCGCTTCAAAGCTCAACATCCACAAACTGCTGTTGTTTCGATGGCATTTAGTGTTTGGGAAGAAGTCGGTATGGGAGCGCGGATGGGAAGCGTTCGCAGTCTGAATAAAATGGGGATCAAAGCGATTCCCAAAGATGCAGGTGTAGCTCGGTTCTTGCATTTGATTGAGAACGAACCTGCTGATCTGCGAGTGGTAGTTGCTGCTCCGATGCAAGCCCTTTCTGCCTTTGAGACAGGTGGCTTCGATACTTGGTTCGCTGAACGGTGTTTACCGCCTCAAGAGTCAAAATTCTTAGAACGGGTACTGTTGTGCGAACCCGGTGTGGAGATGGTTGCACGGGCGCACCTGAGTCTAGAACGAGATTCTTATCTTCTAGATCATCTATATAAAGGTTCTTACCTGTTTCCCACAGTTTTCGGCTTAGAGGCTATGGCTCAAGCAGTTGCTTATGTAATGAGTAAGAATTCCTTGCCAACTGTTGACATTGAAGATATTCGCTTAGAGCGTCCCATCGTTGTCGATGCCGAAAGAGGTTTAGACATTGAAATTCAGGCAGAGGTACTCGAACGAGAATCTAAAAATGCTCCCCAGAAGGTATGCGTAACCATCAAAACCGAAAAAACTGGTTTCAATATTAGCCATTTTTCTGCTACCTTTGTTCTTGGTAATGAAAAAATTCCTGCTACCGAATCGGTGAAACTTCCATCCACACCGCTAGATATCCGACCAAAAGAGGATCTCTACAGTTGGCTGCTGTTCCAAGGGCCGCGTTTCCAACGCTTGCAGGAAATTTACACCCTAAATTCTGAGCAATGTGTATTCCGTACCCAGAGAAACTTTACCTTCTCTTCTAACCAAGCAGCTAGCGCAGATCGCTCAGAAGGGCCTTTCTTACTCGGAGATCCTTACTACAGAGATTCCTTGCTTCAAGCTGGACAACTGTTGATCCCCCAGGATAATTGCCTTCCTGTATTGATTGAGCGGATCGAAATCTACCAGCCAGATGATGAACAGAGTCATTCGTGTATTGGGATCACCGTATCTCAGGGTCAATCAGGTAAGCAATTCCGCAATACTGTGCTTGTCGTAACTGAAGATGGGCGCATTGTCGAAAAGCTGAGTGGATACGAGGCGCGGCTACTGGAACACCGTGCAGATAATCCGACAGTTGCAGAACTAGCTAATCCCCAACGCAGAGATGAAGTACTACTGCATAAAAAAATTAGCGATAGCGCCCATTTCTTTGGAGTTAGCACCCCGGAAATTTCTTTAGATTATCTACCTGAAATGGGTATTTTATCACCCGCCGAACGTCATATCCACGAATTGCCTTTATTCCATCGGGCGCTCGGTAAACTACTCAACGATCATACCAACCTTGCTTCCCAGGTAGAGATTAGCTGGACTCAATCTGGAAAACCAGTGGTTGATGGAATGGCTCAAGAGGGAGTAGAAGTTTCTCTTTCTCACGATCAGCGTGTTTGTCTCTGTGTGGCGGGATGGGGATCTCAAGGTTGCGATATTGAACCCGTGAGCCATCGTAGCCAACAAGAGTGGAATGCCTTGCTAAGTGATGCACGACAGCCGTTAATGCAACAGTTGCTGCTGCGATCGGATGACTCAGGGGATTTCGCTGGAATGCGGATTTGGACGGCTGTAGAAGCCCTGCGGAAAGCAACTGAGTCCAAGGATATCAGCTTCAGAATCGCTCATATTGAAGGAGACAGCGTACTGTTCCGTGATATGTCCACTGGTAGCCAACTCAAAGTCCTGACTTTCCCTGTGCAGTTGACGCGAGGCTCAGAAAGAATAGTTGCATTAGTTGTCCAGGATGTTCAACCTGAACAAGCAGCTATGACTCCCAATCTAAACAAGGGTAATGAATTAACTTTGTTGAGCGCAAAAATCTAACAACAGTTATTTGACTAACCGCAACTTTTAACTACGGAAAAGCCAATGTTGATGAACAATACTCAATCTCAAACTTACGATGTTGTGATTATGGGTGCTGGAATGGCTGGAATCTGCCAAGCTCGCCACCTACTCCTCAATATTCCCAACATCAAGATTGCCTTAGTAGATCCTCGTTCTGAAGAACGAGCTGAGAAGGATATGAAGGTTGGTGAATCAACCGTCGAAATCTCCACTCTGATGATTTGTAAGGAGTTGGGACTTTATGATTATATGATTGAAAATCATCCACCAAAGTTTGGCTTGAATTTTCATTGGCCCAAAGACCCGGCTCAAACAGAAAACACAGATGACTATTTTCATCTCTGGGCGACTCGCCAGCCACCCCTAGCTTCTATTTTGATTCATCGCGCCAAGTTTGAGCGGGATGTCCTTAAAATGAATAGGGAAATGGGGGTTGAATTTTACAACGGTCGAGTTCTGGATGTTGACTTTACCACTGGCGATGAGCTAAATACTGTACAAGTGAAATTAAGCGATCGCCAGGTAGAACTAAAAGCCAAACATGTCATCGATGCTGCTGGCCGTAAGTTCATCATCGGTCGCAAGACAGACAATTTGGTTTTTGGGCCAGAAAACCTTTATGGAGTCAATAATGGTTCCGCATGGATGCGAGTCAGAAACGTAGATCGCAGTATTTTCCATAGTGGTTATGACCCTGCAAATGCCACATGCAGCCATTACTATGCGACAAATCACTGGATGGGTCATGGACATTGGGTGTGGATGATTCCGACCGATACCCAGAGCATGGAATTGTCTATTGGACTAGTTCACCATCATCAGGTCATACCTGCTCAAAGCGTTAATACCAAAGAAAAATTCTCTGCTTTTCTAGAGGCTAATCACAATGTTGTCTACCAATTGCTCAAAAGCGGGGAGGAAATAGATTTTCATTATCTGCCAAGGCTAGCTCATAAGAGTAAGCAGATGTACTCCAGAGATAACTGGTATGTCATTGGTGATGCAGCAGCTATGTTTGATCCCTTTTACTCAATGGGAATGACAATGATGTCCTTTCAAATTGAGAACGTCACAGAAATCATCCGGGCAAAATTTGCAGGTGAGGCTGATGTGGAGAAGAAGCGGGTTGTTTACAACAACTTTGCTGTGAACATGATTGCTCGCAATAATCACCTCGTCAGCCACCATGAAAAACAACTCGGTAACGCCAGTATCATGAGTTGGCGCATATTACTAGAGAATATGTGGTGGTTCGGGATATTGATCCCGATGTATATAGGCAAGTGGCATTTAGATTTGCCCTTCCTCCAAAAGTTTGGCAAACAAGGACGTGGTGCAGTCGTAGCCGAAACTTTGGAAGAAGCCTATAAGCTCTTTGACCAGTTAGTGGAGAAAAAGCATAATTTGGGATTTATGTATACTCATCGTCTGGATGAATTGCCCTTTGGGTATTCTATCACTAAGGATGTTAGCAAGTACATAGGTCTGAGTAAATACGAGCCTAAACACTGCAACATCTATGCAGAGATGAGAAACACCTATTTCTTTGTTGCTTTATGGTATCTGAAGTTGTTGTGGAAGGGATTTGGTTTACCAGGTTTGTTAGCACCAAAGAATGTTAAACGAGTTTTCACCTTGCTGAAAATATCTGCTCAATCCTATGTAGATGAGTTAGTTTATGAGTATCAAACCAGAAAAATTCCCACCAACACAGCCGTTGCGAAGCAAAGAGAAGAGTTCAAGACCTATGAACCCCAGATTGAACTCCAGCCTTGGGGGAATCTGGCAACCGTAGATGCAAATGGTAATGGCAAGCAGGTGTCGATGGTTCCAGAATTAGCTGAAGTTGTTAGTTAACTTTCAGCTTGCGATTCAACACTGTACATATTAAGTAATCGGACAAGATTAATTACACAAAAATCTGGGCTGGAATCCTTGACTGGCAAAAAATTGGTGAATAACTAATATGTAATTAATTCTGTCCAGGTACTTATTAGGGATCGGTGATTCTGTTTCAAATACTCTACCTAGTACATCAAGGCGTAAATAAGCCCACTATTTACAACTTTACAAAAGCCCAGAATCAAAGTCTTTTGACTTCCGCCTTGATGTACTAGCTGAATCACCGCCCTCTTCCAAAACAATTCCTTACCCAACTAAACCTTTTAGTCAGAGTCAAGAAAATGACAATTAACAATACTCAATCTCAAGTCTACGATGTTGTAATTATGGGTGCTGGTATCGGCGGAGTCTGTCAGGCTCGACATCTGCTGCTGAATGTTCCCAACATCAAGATTGCCTTAATTGATCCTCGTCCTGAAGAACGCACCGATCGGGATATGAAAGTTGGTGAATCAACTGTTGAAATCTCCACTCTGATGATTTGTAAGGAGTTGGGACTTTATGATTACATGATTGAAAATCACCCACCGAAGTTTGGCTTAAACTTTCACTGGGCTAAAGAAGCAGGAAAAACTGAGACTACAGAAGACTACTATCATATCTGGACTGTTAAACAACCCCCTCTAGCTTCCGTACTAATCAACCGCCCTAAATTTGAGCGGGATCTCCTGAAAATGAATCAGCAGATGGGGGCTGAATTTTACAACGGTCGAGTTGTGGATGTGGATCTCCCCTCTGGCGATGAACTGAACACTGTACATGTCAAAATGGGCGATCGCCACTTAGAATTGAAAGCCAAGCATGTGATTGATTCTGCGGGTCGCAAGTTCCTGATTGGCCGTAAGAAAGACAATGTGATCACTGGGCCAGAAAACCTCTATGGTATCAATAATGGTTCAGTATGGATGCGAGTCAGAAACGTCGATCGCAGTATTTTCCATAGTGGTTATGACCCTGATGTTTGTACATGCAGTCACTACTATGCAGCCAATCACTGGATGGGTCATGGACATTGGGTATGGATGTTACCAACTGACACCCAAAATATGGAATTGTCCATTGGACTACTCTACCACCATGACATTATTTCCCCTAACACCGTTAATACCAAAGAAAAGTTCTATGCTTTTCTAGAAGCTAATCACAATGTTGTTTATCGCTTACTCAAGAGTGGAGAAGAAGTTGACTTCCATCACTGGTCGAAAATAGCCCATAAGAGTAAGCAGATGTACTCCCAAGATAACTGGTACATAATTGGTGATGCCGCAGCTATTTTTGATCCTTTCTATTCTCAAGGACTAACAATGATGTCCTTTCAAATTGAAAGCGTCACAGAAATTATCCGTGCGAAGTTAGCAGGTGAGGCTAATGCCCAAGAAAAATGCGCTTTATACAACAGATTTGCTTTGAATATGATTGATCGCACCAATGTTTTGGTCAGCCGTCATGAAAAGCAAATTGGTGACGCTAGTATCATGACTTGGCGTATGTATCTAGAGAATATCTGGTGGTTCAAAATGCTGATTCCTATGTTTGTAGGTAAATGGCATTTAGATGTAGATTTCCTCAAAAATGTTGTGGCTAAACCAGGTCGTCTATACGTCGTCCAAATCTTGAATGCGGTGTATGAACATCTTGATGAACTGGTAGAGCGTAAGGCCAATATAGGATTTTTGCATACCCACATTGCAGATCAATTGCCCTTTGGTTTTACCATGAGCAATGATTTCGATAACTTCTTGCACTTGACTAAGTATGAACCTCAACGGGCTAACATTTATGTTTCTATCCAATGGTCTCACTTTTTTGTTGCTCTTTGGTATTTGAAGTTCTTGTGGAAAGCTTATGGTTTAAAGGGAGTTTTAGCACCACGTAATCTCAAACATGTCTTTGCATTATTCAAAGCATTTGTTGACGCTGCTTGGGATCACTTGATCTTTCGGATTAAAACCAAAAATATCCCAGGTAACAGTATCATCGCTAATATGAGAAAAGATTTCCAGAATTATCGCTCTCCAGCCAAGTTAGAGCCTTGGGCGAAAGAGGTGACAGAACCATTAAACGATCAGGTTACTGCTCAAAATCGGGAATTGGTGAAAGCAGAGGTTTAAGAGTAACCGAAGTTTTAGTGATCAAGAGATTAAAGGGAAGGTTTTCTAGACGCTCTGCTCGGAGCATCTTATATTCAAAATAAAGTAAATAGTTGCTCAATTCCAGAGACTTTCAAGATTTACTTCTTCTTTCTTAGATGTATGCAGATGAAACATTTTCACCCAATTTTATATATTCTTAGGAGAGATTTGTGATGCTCGCGCAACCCCCAGTAAAAATTAGGAATATTCTTGAAGATCAAAAACAGTTTTTTCGGACTGGGAAAACTAAGGATGTTGATTTTAGGATTGCCCAATTGCAAAAATTAAAGCAAGCAATAACTGCAAACCAACCGAATATCTTTAAAGCTTTAAAGGCTGATTTAAATAAGTCTGGTTTTGATGCTTACTTTGAAGTCATCGGTATTATCAAGGAAATTGATTATGCTCTCAAGCATATTAAAAATTGGGTAAAACCGCAAAAAGTTGCTACTCCCTACCATCAGTTTCCTGCGTCAACTCATATTTATGCTGAACCTTTTGGGGTGACTTTAATTATCGGCCCTTGGAATTATCCATTCAACCTGGTAATGACTCCTTTAATTGGAGCGATCGCATCTGGTAATTGTGCTGTTTTGAAACCTTCGGAAATATCTGCTCAATCCTCCGTTGTGATTGCTGAAATTATCAGTAAAACATTTGAATCTGGTTTTATTAAGGTTATTGAAGGTGGTGTAGAAGTCACTCAAGAACTTTTGTCAGAAAAATTTGATCATATATTTTTTACTGGCGGCACAGAAGTTGGTAAAATTGTCATGTCGGCTGCTGCCAAAAATCTGACTCCAGTTACTCTGGAGCTAGGTGGAAAAAGCCCTTGCATTGTTGATGAAAACACTCATCTAGAATATACTGCTAAACGGATTGTCTGGGGAAAATTCATCAATGCTGGACAAACTTGCACTGCTCCCGATTATCTGCTTGTGCATAAAAACATTAAAGCAAGTTTGTTAAATAAGATTGATAAATATATCAAAGAATTCTATGGTGATGTGCCATCAGACAGTCGAAAATATTCCAGAATAATTAACCAAAAACACTTTTTACGGCTTGCTAATTTCCTAAAGTATGGGACAATTATAGTAGGAGGAGATACTCATCTCGAAGACCTCTACATTGCTCCCACTATTATCGATCAAGTCTCTTGGGAAGACAAAATCATGCAGGAAGAAATTTTTGGGCCGATTCTTCCTGTGATCGAGTATACAGATTTAGATGAAGCGATCGCCATCATTAACGAAAAACCCAAACCCTTAGCTCTTTACTTCTTTTCTAATAATAAACAACATCAAACTAAGGTATTGCAGTCAACGGCATCAGGTGGCGTTTGTATTAATGATACAGTCATGCATTTAACTATTCCTTCCTTACCTTTTGGAGGAGTTGGTGAAAGTGGTATGGGTCGTTATCATGGTAAAGCTGGATTTGAAAACTTTTCTTATCAAAGAAGTGTATTAAATAAGTCTTTTCTCTTCGATTTGAAATGGAGATATTATCCTACTCCCAAAGGGATGAAAAAACGCTAATTGCAGAATAAAATTAATAGCATTTCTACACTTTTATTTTGCTAAATTGCAAGTTGCAAACTGAATACTTCTCAACAAATTTACGATTGATTTAAGTTGACAAGGAGAACAAAAATGATCACAACAACAGTTAAACCTTACCTGCAAGACAACTTTGCTCCAGTCGAAGAGGAGATCACCACTGATGAACTCGTTGTAATCGGTGAATTACCTGCTGATTTATCTGGAATGTTTGTCCGCAATGGCCCAAATCCTAAATTTGCTCCCATTGGTAATCATCAGTGGTTTGATGGCGATGGGATGTTACATGGGGTGCAAATCAACAATGGCAAAGCCTCCTATCGCAACCGCTACGTGCAAACTAGAGCTTTAAAGATGGAGGTAGAAGCAGGGCGATCGCTTTGGAAAGGCCCAACTGAACCACCTAATTTTGATCTTCCTCATAATAATCTGTTTGGGCCTTTCAAAAATACCGCCAATACTGCCTTAGTCTGGCATGGCGGAAGACTTTTAGCTCTTTGGGAAGGAGCAGAACCATACGAAATTGCAGTACCGAACTTAGAGACAGTTGGGCCATACAACTATCAAGGCAAATTAGCATCTCGGTTTACAGCCCATCCCAAAATTGATCCTGAAACTGGCGAAATGATGTTCTACGGTTACGCCGTCACTTCAGAACCATATTTGCAATATAGCGTTGTGTCACCTCAAGGAGAGCTAACAAAAACCGTTACCATTGACATCCCTGCACCAGTGATGATGCACGACTTCGCAATCACTGAAAACTATACTATCTTCATGTATCTGCCCTTAACTTTTAGCATGGAAAGAATCATGCGAGGGGAATCAGCTTACTTATTTGAGTCCGATGTTGCTAGTCGCTTTGGCATTCTTCCTCGTCATGGAGATAACAGCAATATTCGCTGGTTTGAGGCTCTTTCTTGCTATATTTTCCATACTGTCAATGCCTATGAAGTGGGAGAAGAAATCGTCCTCATCGCCTCTCGAATGAGTGGGACAACATGCCTTGATATACCTACTAAATTCAAGGATACTAATGATGATCGACCAAGGCTATACCGCTTACGTTTCAATCTCCGTACAGGTGCAGTCAGAGAAGAAGCATTAGATGATGTAGCATCAGATTTTCCCAGTTTAAATCCGCAAAGATTGGGACGGCAAAGCAGATATGCTTATACAGCAAAAATGGCAACTGGGCAAAGACCAGCATTTAGCTTTGATGGATTGCTGAAATACGACTTTACAAATAACTCCTCCCAAGTGTACGAATTGGGAGCGGGTCGTTATGGTGGCGAAGCAGTTTTTGTCACTCGCCCTAATAGTAATGCTGAGGATGATGGCTGGTTAATCACCTTTGTTTATGACAGTACAACCCAAGCCTCGGAATTGCTAGTGTTAAATGCCCAGGATCTAACTGCTGAACCTATAGCTAGAGTGCTGATCCCGCAGCGAGTTCCTTATGGTTTTCACGGTATTTGGATTCCAAAAGCATCTTTGAGCTAAACACAAGTATTTAGTGAAGCGATCGCACTCAGATACTTTCACAAGAGAAAGTCATGAAGGAAGAATATGGTGAACAAGGTATATGACGTTATTGTTGTAGGTGCTGGGCCAGCCGGAATAACTGCGGCGAATTTGCTAGCCAGGAAGGGATGGGAAACGGGAGCAATGCGATTTTGTTAGACGACCCCAAAAAAGTGCGATGCCTTCGGCGGGCTGCGCCTACGCTAAAAATCCAATCTAAGTAAAAAGTGATTTTATTTACATAAAATTTATTGTTTTACACA
>Ga0335395_10000507_pt1 | contig 24194 bp, 20 predicted proteins | sample MAT02_FD_205744 | JGI IMG/M metagenome (GOLD analysis project Ga0335395, IMG submission 205744) | Freshwater microbial communities from Lake Fryxell liftoff mats and glacier meltwater in Antarctica - MAT-02 (spades assembly) (version 2) ...
ACGCATTTTTATTTGTAACCAGTTTGTAGATTTTCGTAAGGGTATTGACGGATTGGCCTCCATTTGCAGAAATAAACTTGATCAGGACCCTCATCAAGGAGCTCTTTTTGTTTTTCGAAACCGAACGCGATCTTCCATTCGATTTCTTATCTATGATGGCCAAGGTTTTTGGCTATGCACTAAGCGATTATCAAAAGGGAAATTCCAATGGTGGCCTGAGGAACTGTCAACTTTAGATACACGGCAAATTCAAACGCTATTGTGGAATGGAAATCCTGAATTAGCGCAATTTTCAGAAGATTGGAGGAAAATTTAATATGACTTAAATTTTTTAATTAGTTATCTTGGTTTTCCCTTAACTGTGAATACGATTATTTATGAAAGCACCAAATCGACTTGATTTTACCCCCGAAGAGGTTGATGAACTGATCAATCGCTTGAATAATAAGTGTCTTATTGAAGGAGATTATTCCCTGCTTACAGATATTCTTAGGGCTATGATTTGGCTAAGCTTTTCTCTGCAGGAAAAAGAGTTATCAATCAAGCGTCTTCGTAAGATTTTTGGAATTAAAACGGAAAGTGCAAAAAAATTACTAGAACTTGCTCATGGAAAAGCTTTAGATCAAGAAAATTCGGCAGATGCTTTAAAAGAAAATGACTTAGAAAGCGAAGAAGCAAATCTTGACAAAGATTCATCTGCAAAGAAAAAAGAACCAAAAAAAGCAAAGAATCATGGGCATCGGCCATCAACAGACTATTCTGAAGCTAAAGTTATTGATATTGCACACAACTCTTTAAAAAAAAAGGAGATATTTGCCCTGATTGCTTAAAAGGGAAAGTATTTCAACTTAAGCCCGGAACGGTCATTAACATCAAAGGCCAGCCCTGGCTTCAAGTAGAAATTTATCAGCCTGCACGCTTTAGGTGTGCTCTTTGTGGAAAGACATTTACAGCCACTCTTCCCATAGATGTCGTCACAGGTTCAAGATCAGATAGTACTGCAAAAGCAATTGTCAGTTTGCTTAAATATCGAGGAGGAGTTCCTTTCTATCGCCAAGGTCAGATTCAAGAAATCCTAGGAGCTCCAATTTCAGCCTCTGAAATTTGGTCGATGACAGAAGATGTCGCAAATGCGGTGCAACCTATCTATGCAGCCATCTGTATGGAAGCTGCAGACGCAGAGCTTGTGCAAAATGATGATACGGCTGCTAAGATTTTATCTCGCGAGAAGGAATTAAGTGCTTCTAAAGACAAGTCTGAAAGGACAGGAACATTTACAAGTTGTATCGTTGCAGTTTTGAAAGATTCTGAAGTGAAAATTGGCCTTTTTTTCACTGGCTGGAAACATGCAGGAGAAAACCTTGATGAATTACTTAAAAAAAGATCGAAAGGATTACCATCACTCATTCAGGAATGTGATGCATTATCACGAAATGTGCCTGAAAATCATGAGACGCAGTTAGCTAATTGTTTAGCTCATCTGCGACGGAAATTTTATGAGCTTGTGGATGTATGGCCCCGAGAGGTTACAAAAATAATCGGGGAATTTTCTTGCGTGTTTGCAAATGAACGTGACGCACCGAAAGATCCACAGGAGTGCTTTAAGTGGCACCAGGAAAAAAGCAATCCTGTTATGCAAAGAATAAAAAATTTCTGCGATGACCTCATCCAACAAAAAAAAGTTGAGCCAAATAGCAGCCTTGGTAAAGCCATTGCTTATCTGAATAATCACTGGGAGGCTTTTACTCTGTTCTTACGTGTCCCTGGATTTCCGTTAACGAACAATGACTGTGAAAGATTAATCAAGAAGGCAGTTTTAAATCGGAAAAATGCTTATTTTTTCAAAAATGAGACGGGAGCTAAAATTGCAGACATCCTTATGAGCGTGATGGAAACCTGTGTTCTCAATAATGTGAATCCGTACAATTTTTTGATTGCAATCCAAAAACACAAGTGAGGACGTTTTTAAAAATCCACATCTTTGGCTTCCTTGGAATTATGAAGCTCGCCTTAAAAGCTTGGACTTCCTGTAAATGCAGGCAACTCTCCGGCAATTACAATTTCTTCTTCTTTGACTTCATAAATCTGAGAAATAAGGTCGCTGACAATATCTTCAACAAGTTCTTCAAGCAAAGCTGAGTACTTATTAAATTCGGGCCACAACACGTTATCTACAAAATGTAGATTGGCGCGGATCATTGTAGTAGTATACTTCTGTCTTTTGTAACGATACGTTCGAAGCTGATGTTTATTGCAAAGAGCAACGAAAAGTTTTTTCTCCCAATAATTCCCCAGAGGAACCGTATACTCAATTGGCTTGGCAGCTTCTTCTTGATTAAAGCGTTCCAAAATACGGTTTTTAGCAAGTTCGGCGGCATTACGCTCTCCTTCGCTTTTTCCTCCAGCAATAAGTGCTTCTATCTTTTTAATTTTTGCTTGTAAATCCATGGGTAAAATAATACCCAAAAACAGATTTTGCCAGAAGCGAATTTTTCAATCACGCATTGTCACCGCAAGGACACAATTAACAAACGTTCTTCCATATTTTTTTTGTTTTAATCCCTGATTAAAGTTAAAAAACTAATCGGGGACTATTTCCTTTCAAAAAAAAATATTGAAAATATTTATTCAAGTTTAAAAGCTAATCTAATTAATTTAAAGTGATGTTATTATTTATTAAAAAATAATCTTAAACTAAATTTCTATTCTCATTTTATTATAAATATTGCTCCTAAACCAAATATATTATATAATGGGTGTTATTCAAAATGTACTAAAAAATATTTTTTTATAGGGTAAAAATGAATTCTTCCACGAATCCCATTATCGGAATTTCAGCTAATATTTTAACTATAGATACGGGATGTTTACTTGGACGAGAACGGGTTTTTATAGGTCAAGATTATATTAGAGCTATTATGCAAGCAGGTGGTATTCCACTAATATTGCCCATTCTTGATTGTGATGAATCTACTATTCGGCAACTAGACTTAGTCGATGGTTTATTACTTTCGGGTGGGGGAGATGTAGATCCAAACCTTTATGGTCAAGAACCTCATCAGCTTTTAGAAGCGACATATTTACAACGTGACCTTTATGAAATGACTTTATTGCGACATGCAAATATGAAAAAAATTCCTGTTTTGGGAATTTGTAGAGGTCTTCAAATTATGAACGTTTCTTTTGGTGGAGATTTATACCAAGATCTTAAAGAGCATGATCAAATTGCTTTGCAACATCGCCAAAAATCTCAACTTTATCAAGAATCCCATTTAGTTGATGTGCAAAAAGGTTCGATTTTAGAGCGCATCTGCCAAAGTGACTCTATTCGTACTAATTCTTTGCACCACCAAGCAATAAAAAATTTAGGCAAAGGTTTAAACGTGAGTGGGCGTAGTCGTGATGGAATCATTGAAGCCATTGAAAAAATTGACCATCCTTTTATGTTAGGAGTACAATGGCATCCGGAACTAATGGTTGAAGTAAGTCCACAAGCCTGTGCATTATTTCAAGCTTTAATCAATGCCTCTAAAAAAGGAAAGCAGTCATGACCACTGCACCTACTTCTACAAAAATTGGTTTTTACAGTATTGTTCTTCTAGGTATCAATGGAATTATTGGCTCAGGAATTTTTTTATTGCCTGGTCAGGTGATGGCTCTCGCCCATCAAGAAACTTTACTAGTTTATGCATTTATCACACTTTTGGTTTTAACCATTGCATGGAGTTTTGCCAAGTGTGCATCATTTTATAATCAAAATGGCGGAGCCTATATTTACGCAAAAGAAGCTTTCGGATCATTTATTGGCTTTGAAATTGGAATTATGCGTTGGGTAGTGGGGATAATTGCTTGGTCAACAATGACAGTTGCTTTTGTTACAGCGCTGAGTACCATCTGGCCTTTTTTATTAGAAGAGCCAATTCGCAGTATTCTAATTGCTGCTATGATTACTTCTTTAGGTATTATTAATATGTTAGGTGTTAATTGGATGAAACCTCTTAACAATATAGTTACAATTGCCAAGTTACTTCCCTTAATCGGTTTTATTGGCGTTGGACTATTTTTTCTCAAAATTGATGCAGTAGTACCGAATTTTGCAGCCTTTTCATTAGACAGCACTACTTTTGGAGCTGCAGCTTTACTTATTTTTTATGCATTTAGCGGATTCGAAAATTTGTGTGTTGTCGCAGGAGAAATGGAAAATCCTAAAAAAAATCTACCTTTAGCTACTATGGTCGTTGTAATTGCATGTTCCTTAATTTGTATTTCTATCCAAGCCATTTCCATGAGCTTTTTACAAGCTGATTTAGCTCAAAGTGTGACACCAGTTGCCGATGTAGCAAATTTGTTGATGGGTTCATCCGGCAAGTGGTTTGTATTGAGCGCCATGTTGATTTCTATTGGTGGAATCAATATTTGTGCTTCTTTTGTTGTCCCTCGAAGTGGAGAAGCCTTAGCAAACGATGGAATGTTACCAAATTGGATAGCAAAACGTAGTCGGTTTAATACTCCTGTCAATGCCATCATCTTAAGTGTGTTATTTACTATAGTTGTGGCACTATTTGGTTCTTTTACTCAGTTAGCGACTATTAGCGTCATTGCACGATTCGTGCAATACACGTCTACATGCTTAGCCGCAATTGTACTTGGACAAGAAGAGCGGAAAACACAAGGTATTTTTCAGAAAACAATTGGAATCGGTCTTCCGATTCTGGGTTTAATTGGTATCGCTTGGTTAATTTCGCAAGCAACTTTAAGTCAATTGTATTGGGGATTTGGAGCTTTATTATTGGGAGTACCTTTGTATTATATTCAAAATTTACAAAAAGGTGTAGTAAGCACACCAGCTTCAACTGAAGATCTAATTGAACAACCTGAAACTTGACTAATAGCCTAAACTTTATAAAAAAAATTAAAAAAATTCTATTTTTCTTAGTGAATTTTCGTTGGAGGTTTTTGCCGTGTTTGCCGCGGCTCGAGTTTTTTAGACCAAAGGAATACACTATTAACGCTTACTCCAAATCGTTTTGCGACTTGAGAAAAGCTCAGGTTCTCTCGCTGTTTTATTAAGAGTACTTTCTTACGGAAATCAATCGAATATGTCATTTATAAATCACACAAAATTTTTAGATAATTCTTAATATAACTAATTTATATTATTTAGGTTATGGGACTGTTAACAAATTAATTTTACATGTCCACTATTTTTTATCTTAATAGAGAATAGGAGCTTTTCAAATGAACAAACGACTTTATCCATTTTCGGAGGATTATTTTAAAGAACATCTTAGTTCTTATGACTTAGTTTTAAAGATGGAAGAGGGCGGCCAGCTTTGATCAGTGATTACGAATTTTTCTGTGGGGTTTTATATGTGCTGCGAACTGGAGTTTCGTGGAGAGATTTACCAGAATGTTAGGGTTCTTGGCACACAATCTATACAAGATTTAAACGCTGGAGCGAATCAGGATGGTTTTGGAAATTATTAAAAGCACTTCAAGCAAAAAAATTAATAAAAGTAGATTATACTTGGATTGATAGCACAACAATTGTGGTGCATCGGCATGGTTCTGGAGCTTTAAAAAAAAAGGAAGTCAATTAGTCGGTCGCAAAGATCTGCCTGAACTCTAAACAATTACTGAAAATTTTCTATTACTTATTTTTGATTAAAATAGAGAAGTTCGATCAACCGAACTTTTCTAATCTTTCAGATAGACGCTCTCAATATAATACAAGGGAAGTCAAAGAATTATCTGCAAAATGAGTATGAAAAGTATTTGCGAAGGCGGAACTTCCTATCCCACTGAATTAGTATACGCTTCAAATTGGAAAAAACTATTGTAGATGTTTCAGGCCCCCTTGGGGATATAGCTTTTTCTAGTTGTAAATTGATTGCTGCAACTGCGTTAAAAAATTATCTTTTCTGGCCAATCGCCTTAGCCTTGGGAAGTGGTGGTGTGATTTGGATGTCAGGGGAGTTTCTTTATGCTTATATTTCAGCATCAAATAAGGGATGCAGGAGATTTTGATAAAATCGCACGTCGTGGAGATACTCACTTAGCATTAGCTAGCACAGCTCTTGTTATTCAAGCTGCTTTAGGGATATTCGCAGCGATTAAGTTTGCAGCTTAAAATTTATAACTAAGGTTTAAAGACATACTTTTTCATGGCATATCTACTCGTTGTTGCCATTCGCTTGCTCTTAGACGGTATAGGACATGTCTTTCCAAGAAATGACCCTTTGAAACCTTGGGATGATCGAAATCATCTTTTGGATCTCGGTGCATTCCTAATTTTTCCATCACATGGCGTGAGCGCATATTTTCCACGATAGTGAATGATACAATTTCATTCAATTTGATTACCTGGAATCCAAAATCAAGGGCAGCTTTAGCTCCCTCAGTGGCATACCCGAGACCCCAATAATTATAAGCTAGTCGCCAACCTATTTCTACAGCGGGGGTAAAAGGGGCGGAAAAAAGCACATGAGCTAACCCAATGAAACCAATAAAGTCAGCAACTCCAGGCACTTCAACTACCCAAAAAACCCATCCTTGTTCTTTCATTTTATTCTGGATGCGTATTGCAAGTTCATTGCTTTCTTGCTGAGATAGTGGACCAATCAAATATTCCATAACTCTAGAGTCAGCATTTAGCTGAGCAAAAGGTTCTAAATCTTCATCTCGCCATGGACGCAAAATCAATCGTTGTGTTTTTAAAGTGGTCATAAGCTAATTCGTCAGGGTTAACTAAAAGGATAGTCTACTTATATTTTCGAGAGAAATCAAGCAATCAAAGAAATTTCTTAATTTGTTTGATAAAATTGCATTGACCCTTACGTACACGTCATTCCTTATAATGGGCGTATCCTTTAAAATCAAAGGGATATTAAGGATGAGGAAATCGATGGCTTATACAGTTAAAAAATTAAGTGAACTCTCTGGAGTGACGGTACGCACTCTTCATTTCTATGAAGAAATCGGCCTACTAAAACCCAGCCTATTATGGTTCCAACGGCTACCGATACTATGAAGAAAAAGAGCTGTTACAACTTCAGCAGATTCTCGTTTTTAAAGAGCTGGGCTTTTCATTGAAACAGATCCAAAAGGTTTTAGGACGAGATGGCTTTGACCAGCTTTCGGCTCTTTATTCTCACAGGAAATCTTTGGATCAAGAATGGGGGGAAATAGGGCAGCTACTTAAGACCATCGATAAAACGATCAAACACCTAAAAGGAAAGAAAAAAATGAAAGACAAAGAGATCTTCGATGGTTTCAATATCACCCTCGTGAAAAAAGCAAAAAAAGGTTCGACCTATTTTGCAGCTGAAGAAATCGTTGGGAAAAGTGTTAAAAATCCAACGAAGAATGCCCAAGATGTTGAAAAAAGGGGAAAAGCATTCCATGAAAAGACTACCGAGTTGGCTCATGCGATCTTTAGAGAACTGGTTCACTGCATTGAAAAGGGGCTAGACCCGACATCCGATGAAGTACAACGGGATTATCAAGAAGCACCATACTTTTACAGAACAGCTTCAAAATGCTACTCAAGAGGTGTACATAACGATGGCGCAACTATACCATGAGCACCCTGAATTCAGAAAACAACTGGATTCATTCCATCCGCATTTGGCCGAATTTATGGCGCACGCTATGAGAAAATTTGCTGGTCAAAATCTATAGATAAATAACCATTCCTCCTCTCCATTTTGGGAGGGGGAATTAAGTATGGGACGCTACCAAATATTTATAGTTCTTTTACCCAATTAGCAACGATTAGCGTCATCGCACGTTTTGTTCAGTACACTTTCACACGCTTAGCTACAATTGTACTTGGACGGGAAGAGCGAGAAATACAGGGTCTGTTTCAAAAAACAATCTGAATTGGTCTTCCAGTTTTAGGTTTAGTTAGCATTATTTTGAAAGTGTAGGAAAAAAACGCAATAGAGAAGAAGAGAATAGAGAAGAAGAGATTGAATCGAAAAAAAAGCAGAAAATAGATTAATATTTTCTCGGTCTTAGCATACTTAAAATTAAACTAAAAAGGAGTAAAATTGTTAAAAATTTGGAGTATGAAAGCTATGCTTTCGCTTTTTCTCTGAATTTTAAAGTCTTATGCTACACAATTGTTGTAGTGTAGAAAGGCGCTTGCACGCGAATTCTAGAACTAACTCGTTATATAAGACTATTAATTTATAAAATTCGCGGAGAAACAAAGAGGCTTTGCGAAAAGCAATCTCTGTTTCTCGATCATCTACTCTTAATCAGTCCACTAAAAAACTCTTATCAATTAAATAGATTTCATTCACAGACATATTGAAAAATCAACGGTGCAACAATAGATGCATCTGACTCAATGACATAGCTCGGGGTATCCACGTCTAATTTACCCCAAGTAATTTTTTCGTTAGGCGTAGCACCACTGTACGAGCCGAATGAAGTTACACTATCGCTAATTTGGCAAAAATATGCCCATAAGGGAGCTTTTTCTTGTAGATCTTGTCTAATTAAAGGTACAACACAGATAGGAAAATCGCCTGCAATTCCACCACCAATTTGGAAAAAACCAATAGAACTCGAACAATTTTTTTTGTACCACTCAGTCAAAAATTCCATTTGTTCTGTGCCTGACTTGACTAAGCCATGTGTGCTTAATTCTTTTCTAATCACGTGGGAGGTGAAAATATTCCCAAGTGAAGAGTCTTCCCAACCTGGTGTCCAAATAGGTAAATTTTTCTCTTTTGCAGCTAATAACCAAGAATTTTTTGGATCAATTTCATAAGTCTTTTTTAATTCTTCATTGTCTAGCAATTGATACATATATTCATAAGGAAAATAACTTTCTTTATTTTGATCCGCTTTTTGCCACAATTTAAAGACTTCCTTACCGATACGGCGAATAGCTGTTTGTTCTGGAATGCACGTATCTGTCACGCGATTAAATCCGCGCTTTAATAAATCCATTTCATCTTGAGCAGATAAGTAGCGGTAATGCGGAACGCGTTCATAATGGTTATGTGCAACAAGATTGAAAATGTCTTCTTCTAGATTTGCACCTGTGCAACAAATCGCATGCACCTTGTCTTGCCGAATGATTTCTGCTAAAGAAATGCCTAATTCTGCAGTACTCATTGCTCCTGCAAGGGTCACAAACATTTTGCCCTTTTCGTTCATGAGCTTAATCCACCCTTCAGCAGCATCCACACAGACAGCAGCATTAAAATGTTTAAAATTTTGTTGCATAAATTTTTTAATACTCATTATTGCTCCGTTTTAAATTTGTAACTGAGAATTTTGTAGACTAATTTTGCAGCCAGATAATCAGGTGCCAAATTACTTTGGGAAGGGCAAAGTTCGACCACATCAAATCCAACTAAATTTTTTCTTTCTATCACAAGTTTTAAAAATTTCATGACTTGATGCCAATTCATTCCTCCAGGTTCCGGAGTGCCGGTAGAAGACATGATAGAAGAGTCAAACACATCCAAATCAAAGGTGATATACACATCATCAGCGATTAAATTGACTGCTTTTTCCATCCATTCTGAATTATCTTGTATTTCATGAGCAAAAAAAGTATGAACATTTTTTTGATTTTCAAGTTCTTCTGAACTCATACTGCGTATACCAACAGCAACAGTGGAAGATACAGGTAATTCTATCACGCGTGCCATTACACTTGCATGACTCCACAGATTTCCTTCATAAGCATTTTGCAAGTCGGCATGAGCATCAAATTGTAAAATACTTAAGTTTGGAAAATGCTCAACATGCGCCTGAATGGGAGAAAAAGAAATAGAATGTTCTCCACCTAATGTCACAATAAATTTATTTTCTTTTAAAAATTCATCGACAGCTTTTTTCAAAGCAAAACGCATTGTTTCACAACTGTTTTCAGTAACTGCTGGAGCAGTGAAAATACCTTTTTTATAAATCTCTGACCCTGTCTCAATATCATAAAGCTCTATATTTCTAGAAGCTTCGATAAGCGCAGCAGGTCCTTTATTCGTTCCATGTTGATAAGTCGTCGTCAAATCAAATGGAACGGGTAAAATAACAATCTTTGCATTTTCTAAATTTGCAAATTCATCGGGTAATCCAGCAAATCTTCCACTCAAACCATGACCTTGACCAATCGGTAAGTCAGACATTTATTTGACTCCTTAAACAATTAAATAAGTGTAACTTTCTAATGATTCTTTAAAACGCCTTTGTAATTTGGCAGATTCTTCATTGGTTAATCTTCCTGCACGTAAAGATTCCTCAATAAGTTTGCGTAAATCCATAATTAATTGTTTGGGATTAAATTGAACATAGCCTAAGACCTCTTCAATCGAATCGCCTTCAACAACTTGTTGTATTTTCCATTTTCCATCTGCATCTAATCTGACATGCACCGCATTGGTATCGCCAAATAAATTGTGAAGACCACCCATAATTTCTTGATAGGCTCCTACCAAAAATATTCCCAAATAATAAGGGCTATTATTTAAAGGATGTAAAGGCAACAAATGTCTATTATTTTTCCTGCCTACAAAAGAATCAATTTTGCCATCACTATCGCAACTGAGATCGACAAGAATAGCGCGCCGCGTCGCGGGTTCGTTTAAACGATGAATAGGTGCAATAGGAAAAATTTGCTGAATTGCCCAAGAATCGGGTAGCGATTGAAAAACAGAGAAATTACAAAAATATGTGTCAAATAAAGTGCGGTCTAATTGCTCAATATCTTCTGGAATATAGCTTAACTCTTTTGCTAGTTTGCAAATTTTTGCAATTAGATAACGATAAATCTTTTCTGCATAAGCTCTTTCATAAACATTCAATTGAAAATGTATAAAGGTATCTAATATCTTCTCTTTTAATTCCAACGCATCATGTAAAACCTCTTGACAATTTTCAGGGGTCAAAATTTGATAAAGGGCATGCAACTGAACTAAAATATCATGTTTTGAAGGGGGGGACTCTAAAACTTCGACAGGTTCAAGCATGGGTGAGACATCTAAAACTTCTGTAATCAAAACTGAGTGATGAGCAACAAGCGCGCGTCCTGACTCTGTAATAAGAATGGGATGGGCAATATTTTGTTTTTGACAGGCCTCACTTATCGCCGACACGACATCCCTTGCATATTCCGCCACTGAATAATTCATAGATGAATCAGACGTGGTTTTTGAACCATCATAATCAATTCCTAAGCCTCCACCTGCATCAAAAAAGCAAAGAGAGGGGCATGTAAAAGCCAATTCCGCGTACATACGTGCAGCTTCATCCAAAGCTTTTTTTATAGATTCTATCGAAGTGATTTGACTTCCGATATGAAAATGTAAAAGTTTTAACCAAGAGCACTTATCATGCTTTTTTAAGATCTCGAGACAGGTAACAATTTCATCTGTACCAAGTCCAAATTTGGCATGATCTCCACCTGAAGTTGCCCAACGCCCGCTGCCTTTTGTTGATAATTTCATACGAAAACCAATTTCGGCTTTAATATTTAATTTTTCGGCAATTTCTAGAACAAGTTGCAGTTCATAAAATTGCTCAATGATAATGATGGAGCGTCTACCTAATTTACGCGCAAGTAAGGCCAATTCAATATAGTGAATATCTTTGTAACCATTACATAAAAGCAAGGCGTCTTCTGTGGTTTTGATTGTCAAAACGGCAATCAACTCAGGTTTACTACCGACTTCTAAACCAATATGTTCTTTATGTCCTATTTTTTCGATTAAATCGATTAAATGAAATTGAGGATTTACTTTAATGGGATAAGCAAATCGGTAACTATTTTGATAATTGAAATCTTTAATAGCAGCTTTAAATGCTTTTTGGATGTGTTGGTAACGATCTTGAATAATATCGTCAAAACGGATTAATATGGGAGCTTCTATTCCACGTTCAACAAGTGATTGTACAAGTTCGTATAAATCACCTTCGGGTAGTTCATTGTTAGGTTTTACGACTATATTTCCTTGCACATTTACGGCAAAATAGGGTTGGCCCCATGCTTTTATCCAATAAGGATCCATAAATTTTCCTTTGTTGATCGAAAAGTAGTGATGTCGCAATAGATGCTACTTTGTGCAATTTCAAGCATTTATAGATCTAAGATTCTCAAAAACGAATAGAATTTAACTTTATGTAAGTGTGCGTAAATTGATATCTACGCCACACAATCCCTAACTTTTAAATTAAAGGTAAGTAAAAGTAAAATGAGTGAAAATTTCTTCAGTTTTCATTTGTGTGAAATCTTTGGAGACCTCTGTTGCAATCAATTTTGCTGTATCGGCATCAAAATGTTGTCTAAGTAAACCTAGCATGGATGGACTTGCAGCTAAATAAAGAGCATCAAATTCTCCATTATTTTTTGCTGTCTGCAAAAAACATGAGATTTCTTTTGCAAATGTGATCGCTTCAATTTCATGAGGAGTGTGTTGAGGTTCTAACGCATGCCTTGCCATTCCAACACTTTCAAAATCACGTCCTGGTTTATCACTTACAAGATCGCGATTATGTAAACGACTTTCCGGATGCTCTAAAAGTTTGATTTGCACAAGATTACTACCTTCTTTCTTAAAAATACGCGCAATACTGCTATTAGCAACCAAGACCCATAATGATTTTTTCATTTCTTATCTCTCCCTTGAAGTTTTGTACATATACCAAACCAGATCACATCAATCTTTATAGTACTTTGATCCTTTATTATCCGTAAAAATTTCTTTTTATGAGGATCTTTTCTCTGCTAATGAATTATAAAAACTTTCGTGATACATTTTTGAAAGTCTTTAAATCAAATAAAAGAATTTTTGCAAACGTTGGAGTTGTCAGATGGATTTGCCAAGTATCGATTAAACTTGCTCCATCATTTAACTGTAATTCTAACTCCTCAAAATGAACTGAACCTTCTACAAGTTGTATCCAACCTGCTCGTTTATCTCCAAACTCAAAACTGACTTGTTGATCCTTTTCTAATTCTAACCAATAAATATCCACGTCATGAGTCATTTTTAAAGAATTTTCTCGCCCACTTTGAGAAGCGATGAGTTGCCATTTATTTTTTTTCAAACCTAAATTCAGAGCTTTCTTTTGATAAGTCGTGTTTTGTTGTGCTTCGGTATTGAATTGAATTTGTAAAAAAGAAGCAGAGATTTTATCAGAAAGATTGGACTCTCCTTGTACAAAATCTTGGGCTGCAGAGACGAGTTGCACGTCAGCTGGGTGTAAAATCACTTGATTTCCCAAGTTGTCTTGATGTGCTAAGCCTCCGGATAAAATCAGCGTCAATATCTCTGTATTAGAAAAAGTTGTGAGAGGACAACCTAAACCAGGTTTAAGATAGTACTCGTTAATTTCAGCTATCGAATGAAAACACTCTTGTGAGTTAAAAGTACGAGAAATAATCAAACCATTTTGTTTGAAATGGTGACGGTAATCAGCAGGATAAACATGAATACTCATTTTAACTCAAAATTAGGTTTTTTCAGAACAGTCAATTTGCTATACTCAAAATTAAATGAAATTAGATTTAGCTTCAATTTCAACTCATTTTGCTTAAAAACGAAAGAAATTTCTATCCATTTTACCATTAAATTAAAAAAAAATAAATGACATTACTTTTAAGTTGCCAAGAAATCAGTAAATCTTTTGGAAGTAGAATCTTATTCCAGGAACTTTCTTTTGGAATATTTAGTCGAGACCGTATTGGTTTAATCGGACCCAATGGATCAGGCAAATCCACAATGCTAAAAATCTTAGCGGGTCTTGATTTACCGGATAATGGTTTAGTCGTTCGTACAAGATCTCTTCGCACAGGCTATGTTCCGCAAGAAACAGATTTTCCCAATCTGCCCCTTTTAGAAATTCTCACCAAAGCTAAAATTAAAGAGTCAACATCGAGTTTAGAAACTGAGCAAGCGATGATTATGATGACACTCTCTCGTCTGGGATTTGATGATCCCCATGTTTTGGCAAGCTCTTTATCTGGAGGCTGGAAAAAAAGATTGGCTATCGCTTGTGAATTAATTAACTCACCATCCATTCTTTTCCTAGACGAACCTACAAACCATTTAGATTTAGAAGGCGTGATTTGGTTAGAAGGCTTTTTGAAAACAGCAGATTTTGCCTTCATTGTCATTAGTCATGATCGAGATTTTTTAGAAAACGTCGTTTCACGCATGATGGAACTCAATCGAAGTTATCCACGGAATTTATTTACAGTAGATGGGACCTATTCTGTTTTTTTACAAAAGCGCGAAGAGTTTTTAAGCGGTCAAATTCAACAAGAGCGCTCTTTGAATTCTAAAGTACGTCGTGAAGTTGAATGGCTTCAACAAAATCCTAAAGCTCGCACCACTAAATCGCGTTCAAGAATTCAAGAAGCACATCGATTGACAGATGAACTGGGAGAGTTAAAAACACGAAATAAACAAGATTTTAGCCAAATGGATTTTTCTACTACAAAACGGGATACACAAAAGCTACTCGTGGCAACAAATCTCTCAAAATCTATGGGGGATAGAGAGTTATTTGCAGGAATAAATTTCACATTGTCTCCAGGCGTACGTTTAGGTATATTAGGCAAAAATGGCAGCGGCAAGACGACTCTTTTGCGAATACTAGCAGGCGAGCTGACAGCTGATAAAGGAAGTATCAAATATGCAGATGGAGTCAAAATCGTTTATTTTGATCAACATCGCGCTCAGCTTCCACCCAAATTAACTCTTAAACAGGCATTGGCGTCAGATGGAGACAATGTGATTTACCAAGGTCGCTCCATTCACATAAATTCTTGGTGCAAGCGTTTTCTTTTTACCCCTGATCGTTTGGACATGCAGTTTGATCGTTTATCAGGTGGCGAAAAAGCCCGCGTCCATCTAGCACGCTTAATGTTACAGCCTGCAGACATTTTGTTGCTTGATGAACCGACTAACGACTTAGATATTCCAACTTTAGAAATATTAGAAGAAAGTTTGGCAAGCTTTGCAGGTGCAGTTGTCATGATCTCCCATGATCGCTATATGATTGATCAAATTTCTAATGTACTGTTAGGTTTAGGTAAAAATTTAGAAACACAGCTTTATGCAGACTATAAACAGTGGGAAAGTTCTCAAATTGAAGAAACTGCTAAAACTAAAGTTAAAGAAAATATTTCACCTCTAAAAACAAATGGTGTTCGTCAAAAGAAAATGACTTTTGCAGAAAAACGGGAATGGGAGCGAATGGAGGGGAGTATTGAACAGTGTGAAAAGGAAATTAACGTATTGCAAAAAGAATTAGAAAATTTAATCGATCCCACCCAGCTTCAACAAAAATGTGAAGCATTGGATGAGAAACAAAAAAAATTAGAAAATTTTTATCAACGTTGGGGAGAATTAGAAAATATAAATAAATAATTATTTGGTTTTTTATTTATTATAATTGATTTTTATTACATATAATACATATAATGTTATTACCTAACCCTTATAGGAATACTCTAATGCTACCTCTGGAAATTCAACAAGAAGTCGATAATGCTCGGACTCACCGTCGCACATTTGCCATTATTAGTCATCCCGATGCAGGTAAAACTACGCTAACAGAAAAATTGTTACTTTACTCAGGAATGATTCATACGGCGGGTATGGTGCGTGGTAGAAAAGGCAGGAAAACGGCGGCTTCAGATTGGATGGCTATGGAGCAAGAGCGAGGAATTTCGATCACCGCTTCTGCAATGCAGTTCCAGTACAAAGATACGATTATTAATGTTTTAGATACTCCGGGCCACGAAGACTTTTCTGAAGATACTTATCGAACTCTAACTGCTGCGGATGCTGCAATTATGGTAATTGATGCATCTAAAGGCGTCGAAAAACAGACCAGAAAACTTTTTGAAATTTGTCGCTTAAGAAAAATTCCCGTTTTGACTTTTATTAATAAAATGGATCAGCCTGGTAGAGACCCCTTAGATTTAATGAATGAAGTAGAGGAAACACTCCAAATTCGTTCAGCGGCAATGAATTGGCCTATTGGAATGGGGAAATCTTTTTGTGGAGTTGTGGAAAGAGAAAGCAAAACGTGTTTGTTTTTTACAAAAGTTTCTGCCGGTGGAGCTCAAAAAGCAGCCATTACGCGTATTCCCTTAGACCATCCTGAAGTTAAAGAACGAATTGAAGCACCTTTTTATCAAGAATTAATGCAAGAGTTAGAGTTATTGGAAGTGGCGGGAAATGCTTTTGATCAAGATCAATTTTTGAAAGGTCAAGTCACCCCTGTGTTTTTTGCATCCGCCTTAACAAATTTTGGTATCGAGCCCTTCTTTGACGCTTTTTTAAGCTTAGCGCCAGCGCCTTATGCTCGATCTGCTATTGATACAAAAGGTAATGAAATAGAAATTGATCCAAGTTCAACTCCTTTCAGCGCTTATGTTTTTAAGTTACAAGCGAACATGGATCGTAATCATAGAGACAGCATGGCATTTTTACGTGTTTGTTCAGGGCGATTTGAAAGAGACTTAGTTGTTAAACATCATCGTTTGGGCAGAGACATACGACTTTCAAGGCCCCATGGAATGGTTGCCGGTGAAAGAACAACATTAGATGTTGCTTATGCAGGAGATATCATTGGAGTGATCAATCCTGGAGTTTTTGCAATTGGGGATACAATTTCTATTACAGGTGGTTTTAACTTTAAACCCCTTCCTCAATTTCAACCGGAAATTTTTGCACGCGTGACTCCAAAAGATATTGGCAAAAGAAAGTCGTTTGATAAAGGTGTCGCACAATTGACTTCAGAAGGAGCCATTCAGCTTTTAACCACTTGCGACATAAGTGAAGATTTAATATTTGGTGCAGTAGGACAACTGCAATTTGATGTCATGCAATACCGACTAAAAGATGAATATGGAGTGGAAACGTTAATTTCTAGCTTACCATACCAATGTAGCGCCTGGTTGATTGGTGATGTTAAAACTTTTAATAAAACGTCACAAGCATTATTAGTGAATGATCGCTTTAATAAGCCTTTAGTACTTTTTAGTGGACCTTGGGAAAAGCAATATGCAATTAAACAAAATCCAGAACATCAATTGCTAGATATATTAAACTAAAAAGCAAAGTGTTCATAATTTAATAATAATTTATATAAGACTATGGTGTTACATGTTTAAATACTTTTTTTGTATAATTACTCTTCTGACATGTGGAACAAACATCATGCAAACCCCAGGTCAATTACCTTCAATATTAGTCATTAATTCGAAAAGTGAAATTAATGAAGAAGTCATGTTGCCAAGAAATTTTCGCACGTCTTTAGATGTGTTGAAGTCAGATGACAATGAGTTACCGATTTTGGAAGGTCTTAAAGAATTGAATATTATTGGGAGTTCACAATTTTCCGAAAAACAACTGGAGCTTGTTTTAAAACAAGTGAATCACCCTGCAAAACTTTATATAGTTGATTTAAGACAAGAGTGGCATGGTTTTCTAAATGGTGTGCCTGTTAATTGGTATGGAGTAAGAAATGCAAGTAATAGCGGCAAAACAACCACTCAAATTATGCACGAAGAAAACGAACGTTTGGAAGAGTTGCGAGAAAAAAAAGATATTCAGTTATCAAATATTATTCAAAAAGACAAATTTGGACAAAAACTTCCTGAAGTCACGAGTGTTCCGTTTAAAGTTGACAATTGCTCCACTGAAGCAAAATTAGCTGCCAAGTATCAGGTAGACTATTTTCGCATTCCCGTAGGTGATGCTTTAAAGCCTAATAAAGAAATGGTTGATCGTTTCGTTAGCTTTATACAAACTCTTCCAAAAGGTACTTGGCTTTATTTTCATTGCGCTGCTGGTCGGGGCAGAACATCCACATTTATGGCAATGTATGACATGCTTAAAAACGCAAACCGCGTCAGCTTTAATGATATTGTAAAAAGACAATATTTATTAGGAGGGGCAGATTTATCTAAATTTGGATCAGAAAACACTTGGAAATATCCTGTAGCGATAGAACGTTATCAATTTCTAAAAGATTTTTATACGTATGCAAAAGCTTCTGAAAATGGGACTAAAATGACTTGGCGGCAATATGTTGAAAAAAACAATTTGCCTTATTAGGGGGCTAACTTAAAGAGGCGGAGTGCTCAAAGTTGTTCTATGGTTTTTTAAATACCACAGAACAACTTAAACTTTATCGATTATTCTTCATCTTCATCTTCATCTGAATCTGAATCTTCATCTGAATCTTCATCATCAGAATCCTCATCTTCATCTTCGTCGTCAAAATCATCATCATCATCATCATCATCGAAGTCATCATCTTCTTCGTCGTCTAAATCATCCTCATCTTCGCCTTCGTCGTCTAAATCATCCTCATCTTCATTTGCATTGACAAGATGACTGAAAAAATTAACTTCCATTTCTTCCATAAATTCTGATTTTGTCATAAAAGCTCCACGTACATATTTTTGGAATTTATTGTTGTTAAGCATAACTTTGTAAGGTCACTCATACAAATCTTAACCTTTCCTAATTTAAATTTGCCAAAAATAAATCTCAAAATCAAGTAATTTTTTGCTTAGAAAATTCTGTTTCACATTTAAGCTATGTTTTAATATCATGTTCCAGTATCAAATTTTAAGAGGAAACATGAAATTATCTTATTTAACTTTAAACTGTTTATTTGCCTTAGTGGCATTTTCAAGCTCAGGTCAATATTGTTATTCACAAAACAACAATAATAATAATACTCAAATTGTGCAATCACAATTAGAAAAAAATTATTTTGCTGATTATCCTCATTTGACGACTGAAATGAAGAGAAGACTTTTGCCTCATCTTATTCAAAATGATCATCCTCTTAAAAAAAAATTAGATCATCTTTTTGCTAAAAAGCGCATCACACGTAGTAAAAATGACTTTGTTAAAGCTGGATTTAAAATTTTAGATGAACGCCCTCGATCTTTTGTCATTGTAGCAAGACATGAAAAATTAAAAGATCACTTAGTCAAGTGTTACTTTGATACGGAATATCGCGAAAAACACGATAGACCAAGTTGGAAGTGGCTAATTAATCGTTGCGAAGGTGCTAAAAAAATTGCAAAAATTATCGATAAATATGATATCAAGCATTTTGCTGTAGCAAAAAAATGGATTTATCTTCAGCCACTATTAGAGAAAAACCTCCCTTATAAAGATTTATATACTAGACATCCGGCTTTGTTATTGGTTACGGATATGAAACTCGTTTCAACTCAAGAGAATTTAAAAGCTTGGAAAATTTTACCGACTAAAGAAATGCTTCGCGAACTTTACGTCATTATTAGTCAATCCGGTGGATCAAGTTATAGAGCAGATAACATCGCATACAGTAAACATTTTAATAAGTTTTGTTTCATCGATTCTGAATATCCGACTCATAAACCTGATTACTCAAGAATTGGTCATTACATGAACGCTGAAATGAAAGCTTACTGGTACCAACTAGTTAAAGATAATAATATTGATATTTTAAATAAAAAATAGGAATAAAGCGAAAACACGGCTTTTACACTCTGCTCTCTTTCTTTCGATTGCAAAAGCCCTACTCTCGCTTTTTATTCTGCATTTTTGATCTCGCTCCACTTATGTTTTTTGTGTTTTCAGAAAAAAAGTGAAAGCGAGGCTTTCGCGCTCCAAATTTTAATCATTTTTATATTATTTAAAAAAAATGTTATAAAGAAAATAAAAGGAGCCTGAAATGACTGAACCTATCCCTGCATACACAGACCCATCTCAAAACTTTATCGACAACTATCCCCATCCACTTGATCCTTTATTTCATCCGCAAGTGATTGCAGTCATTGGTGCTAAAGATACTCCGGGTAGTGTCGGACGAACGATTATGACCAACCTGATGTCGGCCCATTTTAAGGGAGAAATTTATCCCATAAATCCTAAGCGTGAGCATGTTTTTGGACTTAAATGTGCTGCCACTTTAGCAGATGTTCCAGTTCTGATTGATCTTGCTATTATTATCACTCCTGCAGCGACTGTAACTAAAATCATCGAAGAATGTGTGCAGGCAAAAGTTAAAAGTGTCATTATAATTTCTGCTGGTTTTAAAGAACTAGGTGAAACAGGTCTTCAGCTTGAGAATGAAATCGTGGCTATTGCTAGAAAAGGTAACATGCCAATTATTGGCCCTAATTGCCTAGGAGTAATGAATCCTCACGTAGGTTTAAATGCAACTTTTGCAAGGGGAATGGCTTTGCCTGGAAATATTGCCTTCATTAGTCAATCAGGGGCCATGTGTACGGCAGTTTTAGATTGGAGTTTGCAAGAACGTGTAGGATTTAGTGCGTTTATTTCCATTGGTTCTATGGCTGATGTAAACTGGGGGGCTTTAATTGATTATTTAGGAAATGATCCTCACACGCATAGTTTACTCTTGTATATGGAAACGATTGGAGATGCACGCGCTTTTATGACAGCTGCTAGAGAAGTTGCTTTAGAAAAACCGATCATTGTGATTAAACCTGGACGTAGTCAAGCAGCAGCTCAAGCAGCTGCATCCCATACAGGCTCTTTATCTGGAAGTGATGAAGTCTTTGAAGCAGCCTTAGAGCGCATTGGAGTTTTACGCGTCGACTCTATCTCAGAACTGTTTAGTATGGCTTCTTTACTCTCAAAACAACCTTTACCTAAAGGACCAAATTTATCAATAATCACTAATGCGGGTGGACCTGCAGTCTTGGCAACAGATGCGACTGTTTTAAATGGAGCGCAACTTACACAATTAAATAAAGAAACAATTGAAGAATTAAACCCCCTTTTACCTGCAGCCTGGAGCCATAATAATCCTGTAGATATTTTAGGAGATGCAGATGCGGAACGTTATGCAAAAACATTAGAGAAAGTAGCTAAAGATCCCAATAGTGATGGCATACTTATCATTTTATCTCCTCAAGACATGACTGATGCAACCGAAACAGCTGAAAAAGTTTTAGCAGCTTCTGTGCAAGATAAACCTATTCTCACAAGTTGGATGGGTGGGGAAACAGTAGAGATGGGTAGAAAATTGCTGACCTTAGGTAAAATTCCATGTTTTAATTATCCTGATGATGCGGCTAAAGCCTTCGCAAAAATGTGGAGTTACAGCAAAAATTTAAAAAGTCTTTATGAGATGCCCTCTTTGGCAAACTTTGATCAAACCGACTCTATTGACAATGAAAATCAGAAAAAGCAAGCAAATTTTCTTATTTCTGAAGTACAAAACTCCAATCGAAATTTATTAAGCGAATTTGAATCGAAGCAGCTCGTAGATATTTATAAAATTCCTGTTGTTCAAACCTATATAGCTTCTTCTCTAACAGAAGCTTTAATATATGCTGAAAAAATAGGTTATCCTATTGTTTTAAAGCTTTTTTCAGACACCATTACTCATAAAACAGACGTAGGGGGAGTAAAGCTCAATTTACAAAATGCTATCGAGGTGGAAAATTCTTACCACGCCATTTTAGATTCTGTTACTGAAAAAGCCGGAGCAGAATTTTTTCAAGGGGTAACTGTACAAAAAATGGTTAAGCACACAGGCTATGAATTAATTTTAGGTAGCTCAACGGATCCACAATTTGGTCCTGTCATATTATTTGGCATGGGTGGACAACTTGTAGAAGTTTTTAAAGATCATGCGTTAGCTATTCCACCTTTAACAAAAGACTCTGCTAGACAACTGATGATGAAAACCAAAGTTTATGAAGCTTTACAGGGCGTCAGGGGAATGCCGTCAGTTAGCTTAATAGATTTAGAAAATATTTTAGTTAATTTTTCTCGTTTAATTATTGAAAATCCGCAGATTAAAGAGTGTGATATTAATCCACTGATGGCTTCAAACAAACAAATTATTGCACTTGACGCCAGAATTGTAGTCTATAACAAAAATGAAGTTTCTCCTCATTCATCTATTCGACCTTATCCCGTAGATTACATTAAGAAAATGATCTTAAAAAATAACCTCTCCGTTGTTCTAAGACCTATTCGTCCAGAAGATATTCCACTTATGAAACGCTTTCACACTGAGCTCTCAGAACATAGTGTTTATCAACGTTTTTTTGCCTTTATTAGTTTAGATAAACGTATCGCTGATGATCGATTAACCCGCATGTGTTTCAATGATTATGATCGAGAGATGGCTATTATTGCTGAAATCACCGATGAAGCACAAGAAAAGCAAATTATTGGTATTGGAAGAATCACACGTATCGCCGGTACAAATTTTTCTGATTTGAAATTAACCATTGTAGATGCTTATCATCATCAAGGCTTGGGTACAGCACTGCTTAAGCACTTAATTGAAATTGCTAAAAAAGAAAATATCCAAATTTTAGATGCTTTAATTTTAGTTGAAAATAGTGGCATGATTCACTTATGCCAAAAATTGGATTTTGAAATTTCCATCACGGATAATCCCACTATTGTGCGTGCTAGATGGCAGCTCAAAATATTTGTAGATCCTGATAAACTTTTTGAAGATATGTAAAAATATAAGGGTAGAAAAATTATTTCTGCCCCTTATTGTTTATTTGGGCAATAATTTAACAGGCCTAGCTCGACCTAAATAAATTAATAAAAATGTCGTGAGTAAAAATAAAATTCCTGAAGGTGCTATTTTGTGAGTCACTATAAAACGGTAACAAAAAAATGTTAACAGGAAGCAGAGAATGCCTAGAGTTATGTCATAGGCACGTAAATTATCCTTCCAAACATAATAACTACAAATAAATAAAAGAATACCGGATACTACCCCACTAATTAATGAAGCTAGACTTCCGGCCATAAAATAACCCATTAGACCGCCAGCAAGAATAAGTGATGCATAAATACAAATGATGATCGATTTATTTTTCATAATTTCCTTTTAAAAAAAGTGAAGAGTTCAATTCTATTGAAAATCATTTAAATGACAAGAATTCTTTTACTTTTGTATGGATCTTAACTAAAATTTATTTTTAATTACCTAAATCTATAGTACGGAATTTATCATGACGCACCAGAATAATGAAATTTATGTCCCCCCAGAAGGTCCCCCCGAAGGAATTGTTCCTAACCCGCAAATATACGCTAGAATGGGGGAAGATAACATTTTTAAAATGTTAGAAGATTTTTATCAAGAATTAGGCAAATCTTCCATCGAAAACATGTTTGGAGGGGATTTACGTGAAGCTTCACATCGATCTGCAGCATTCTTTGTATTTATAATGGGAGGACCACCTCTTTATCAACAGAAGTATGGTGCTCCGATGATGCGGAAAAGGCACTTACCTTTTACCATTGATGAAGAGGCTAGACAAGTTTGGCTCTCTTGTTTCAGAACAACTTTAATTGACGCAGATATAAAATATAATTTTCCTATGGAGTATTTTGATGAATTTTGGCGTTTTTTAGATAAGTTTTCAGGTTGGATGGTCAATACACATACAAAAAAATAAAGTTTTAATTTGAAAATAAGTTCTAATAGGCATAGATTGAAATTAGGACAGATTGTCCTTCCTAAAAACTTATTGTCCAGGAGGTTGCTATGTGTAGCTGTTCTCAAAGTAAATGCGGTTGTTGTGAAACACAAAGTCAAAAACATCATAAATCCTGCTGTGATAGTCACTCTAGTAGTGGTTGCGGATGTGGATGTGCGAATTGCTGCTGTGACGAAAGTTCATGCGGTCAAGAAGAATGTGATGGTTATATGAAAAGCCATAAATTACTAGAAATTGCTGATATGGCATGGGTAGAAGTTCTAAAAGAAAAAATTAAAGAACATATTAAAGCAAATGATCCAAAAATGGATGAACTTGCAAAAATTGTTTCTGAAGCTAATCATAAGCGTTGGAAGCATAAGATGGAAAAAGAAAAATGCTTTGAAGAACATGACAAATGTTGCGAAGATTTTGAACATCAACTCTGTCAGCTTTTTTCATGCTGCGGTGATAGTTGCCAAACAGGCAAACATAAATAATTTCCTTTTATAACCTTACTAATTAATTTTATAAAAATTTACCTAGTAAGGTTAATTCATATCTTTCACTTATAGCTCGTTTGCCATGCTTTTCTAGGGAACTCAGCCTCTTTCCCATATTCCGCAACCCCTAAAGGACAGAATATATTTTTTCAAACTTTGGGCCTAAAACCCTAAGTATTTGATTTCTAGTCTGATTCAAATTAAGCACTATTTCCTTTAACCCCGAA
>Ga0335395_10000509_pt1 | contig 24181 bp, 15 predicted proteins | sample MAT02_FD_205744 | JGI IMG/M metagenome (GOLD analysis project Ga0335395, IMG submission 205744) | Freshwater microbial communities from Lake Fryxell liftoff mats and glacier meltwater in Antarctica - MAT-02 (spades assembly) (version 2) ...
GAATCGGCCGAAAGCCCTCTTTCTCATCAATGAGCTCATTCTCAGAGCGGCGTTCGAACCGCTCTACCCGGATGTCGTCGAGTGGGCGCAGGAGTTGGCCGCGACCGAGGCATTAACCACGCCGGGAAGCATGCTTCTCGTCCGGGTACTCGGCCGCATGAATGTCTGGGACCAGGTGTGGTCTCCCCTCCAGATCGTACTTTCGGACCCATCCTTCGCGCAGGCAAATCTGCGTGACATCGTCGAGTTGTTATCGCTCGCCGCGGCCCATGGCCACGCATCGCAGGCTTACACCGTATTGATGGCCTCCCCCAGCGCCCCGCGCCTGGAGCCGCTGGTGGTCGCCCTCGCGCGCATCATCGGTGAGCCGACGAATCCGCCGCAGGAGGTCAGCGAGGTCGCCGACGACCTCGTCCGCGACATCGAGAAACTGCAAGCCGCGCTCGCACGCAAGCCCCCCGCGCCTGCGCCCACGCAGCCGAGCCCCGAACACCGACTGCACCGGCGGGCCACGAAGAAGTCCCGGAGCACAAAGCCAAAGGAACTCGCCGCTGGCCGCCCTCGATCTCCCACCAAACGAGCATGAGCGCCCCACCCATGCCATCCTCTGCCCCCGTCATGTCGACCCGCCCCGTCGTCCTCGGTCTGTCGTGCGGCATCATGCCGCAAGACCCCACGCGCACCCTCTTTAAGGGCAAACCACTGCATTACGGCGAGGGCCACCTCAGCGAGGCCGTCGCGCGCGCGGGCGCCTTGCCGGTGCTGCTGCCCGCGCTCGCGGACGCGGCGAGGCTCGCGGCGCTGATGCACCTGTGCGACGGCCTCGTGCTCAGCGGCGGCACCGATGTCAGCCCGCAGACCTACGGCGAGCAGCCCCTCGATCCCGCGTGGGCTGGCGACCCGGAGCGTGACACCTACGAGCGCGCGCTGATCGCCGCAGCGCTGGCCGCTCACAAGCCGATCCTCGGCGTCTGCCGGGGCGCGCAGATCGTCAACGCCGCGCTCGGCGGCACGCTGTACCAGGACATCGGCGCGCAGGTGCAGGGCTCGCTGCGCCACCGCGACTGGGACCGTTACGACGCCAACGGCCACCTCGTCACGCTCGCGGCCGGGAGCTGGCTCGCGGGCATCCACGGCGCCGGCGACATGCCGGTCAACAGCGTGCACCATCAGGCGATCCGCGAAGTGGCGAGCAATCTGCGCGGCGTCGCGGTCGCGCCCGACGGCGTCGTCGAGGCCGTCGAGGGCACCGATGACGGACAGTTCATCGTCGGCGTGCAGTGGCACCCGGAGTGGCAGAGCGGCTCGCTGCCCCGCGCGCCGGGCGACGAGCTGTTCTCCGCGTTCGTCGCCGTCGTCGCGCAGCGCCGCGGACCTCCCCGCGCGCCGTGAACGCGGGTACGCGTCGCCCCCTGCCCGCCTTCTGCGACCGTGGTGGAAGCCGAGGCCGTGCAGTACGATGCGCGTATATGCGGTCTTCCTTGCTCTGTCTCACCCTCGTCACGGTCGCCTGTGGCGGCGACTCCAACACCAGCGTCTCGGGCGGGACCATCGACGAGACCACGAGCCCGAGCAGCGAGCCCGGCACCACCGACCCGACCTCGACCAGCGGCGCCTCGGAGGGCATGACCAGCGACGGCACCACGACCACGCCTCCGACCACCGGCGAAGCGACCACCGCCGACCCCACGACCGACCCCACGACCGGCGACGGCGACACGACCGGCGACACCGGCGGCGCGGTGCCTGGTGCCTTCTGCGCGCCGATCCCCGCCTGCGACGGCCCGCCGCCGATGGTCCCGGGCCAGGGCCCCGAGGACAGCGGCTACTCGCGCGCCCGCGACATGATGTATGTCGAGGGCGAGGACCAGTGGATCCTCGCCAAGTTCACCAAGTGGGGCTTCCCCTCCGACAAGGACGTCACCGGCAGCACCGTGCACGTGTTCCTCGATCGCAATTGTAGCGGTCAATGGATCGAGCTCGGCACCACCGTCACCACCGACGAGGGAGACCACCCCGTGATCGAGGGCGTGCCCGACTCCGGCGGTCGCGTCTACTTCCAGATCCCCACCGACCAGGAGCTCGAGCTCGGCCGTCACCGCGTGCACCTGGTGGACGAAGATCAGTGGGAGACCGCCGACGCCCTGATCGACATCGTCCCCGCGGGCGCCCCATTCTTCGTCAGCGACGTCGACGGCACCCTCACGATCTCCGAGAACGAGGAGGCCTACGAGTTTTTGGCCGGCGACATCCCGGAGGCCAACCCCTTCGCCGCCCAGGCGCTCAGCATCCTCGCCGGCAAGGGCTATCGCCCGATGTACCTCACGGCGCGCCCGGAGTGGCTCGACCGCCGCAGCCGCGAGTTCGTCAAGATCCATAACTTCCCGCGCGGCATCATCCACACCACCACGATCTACGAGGGCGCCAACGGCGACGCCGCGGCGCTCTACAAGTCCGGTGAGTTCGCCATGCTCGCGCAAAAGGGCCTGGTGCCGGCCTTCGTGTTCGGCAACAAGGACAGCGACGCGCTCGCCTTCGACAACGCCGACGTGCAGCCGCTCGACCACCGCTTCTTCTTCCAGTTCACCGATGCGATGTACGGCGGGCGCCGGATCGAGAGCTACGAGGAGCTGCTGGCCGAGTTCGAGGCCCTGCCCGACCTGTGCGAGTAAACGGGTCCGCACCCGGTCCGGATCCGCGGGCTTGCCCCGCGCCCGCCCCTGCGTCACCCTCCGACCCAGCATGCAGCCCTGCGTCCGCATCGGCCTCGCCGTCGCCATCGGCGGCATCGGCCTCGCCGTCGCAGTACACACGGCCACCCGCGCGCCCGCCGACCCGCCTGGGCCCGCTGAAGCGGCCGAGCACCACCCCGCGCCGCAGTACAACGACCTCAACGAGCACAACGAGCGCGCCCTCGCAGGCGCCCTCCAGCGCGTGATCGGGCCGCCTCCCGAGCCGGAGATCAAGCTCCCGCCCGCGGCCGCCCGGCGCGTCGCCGAGGCGAGCTTCGAGGGGATGATGCACACGCTGGAGGAGCTCGCCGACGCCGACAAGCGGGTCCCACGCGCCCGTCGCGACCAGCTCTACCGCGAGACCAACGACGTGTTCTCCGCCCTGTCCGCCCAGCTCGACCCCAACGACGCCGAGGACATGCAACTGCTGGAGGACGCCAACATCCGCATGAAGGCGATGCTCGGCGAGCTCGGGGTCCGGGTCCCGAAGCGCCTGGCCCCGGCCGAGTGAATCACTTGGCCGCGAAGTCGACTTCGACCACGCCGCCGCGCGCGCTGGTCGGGAAGCTCTCGTCCGCCAGCACGGCCCGCATACAGACCAGCGCCGTCATCGGGATCTTGCGCGAGTCGGGCGTGGCATCGACACCCGTCACCGCGCCGCGCCGGTCGATCTTCACCGCCAGCGCGAAGCCGCCGATCATCGAGTGCTCCGCGGCGCAGCGGCGGACCTTCGCGCTCGCGGCCCGGACGACCGCCTCGCCCGCCGCGAGGTCGAGCGGGGCGCGCGGCTCGGACTTGATGCCAGAACCCACGTCTGTCCCTTCGGCCAGGTCAGGGGTCGACGTCGGCTTCGCACCGGTCACGACGGGCGGCGCAGGCGGGCTCACTACGATCGGCGGCGCGGCCTTACCCGGCGGCGGCGCGGCCTTACCCGGCGGCTTCTCGGTGGTCACCAGTGGCGGCGTGCGAGCCGGCATGAGCTGCCCGGCCGGCCCGGCCCCGCTCCGGCCGCTGACCGCCGGCGCACGCGGGCGCTCCGGCGTCGCGGGCTCGGTCGGCTGCTCCAACGCCCGGAAGGTCACCACGACCGCGATGATCACCCCGGCGGTCGCCGCGAGCAGCCACGCGCGCGTCGGGGATCGCCGCCTCACCGGCTGCGCGATCGTCTCGGGGCCAGGGGCCATCCGCGGGCTGGTGTCGGCGTGTTCGAGGTCGTCGTAGGGCGAGGGTTCGCGGACGACCACGGTATGCCCCGAGATCGCCGGCGCCGGGGCGTCGCGCGAGGCCTCGAGCCACAGCGCCGCCGAGGGGCTACCAGGCAACGTCGCCGCGACCGCCTCGGCCATGGCGACCATGCTCGGGAACCGGTCCTCGCGCTCCTTGGCGAGCGCACGCAGGACCACGGCCTCGACCTCGTCCGAGACGTCGAGCCCGGGCAGACGCACGCGCAGCGGCTCGACCGGGTCGAACATGTGCTTGGCGAGGATCGCCATGTACACCTCGCCAGTGAACGGGGCGGTGCCGGTGAGCAGCTTGTACATCAGCACCCCGAGCGCGTAGATGTCGACGCGGGCGTCCGCGCGCAGGCCCTTGGGCAGCTCCGGCGCCATGTACTCGGGGGTGCCCAGCAGCGAGCCAGTGGTCGACTGCGGGGCCCCCGGCGCCGCCGGACCGTCGAGCACCTTGGCGATCCCGAAGTCGAGCACCTTGATGAAGTCCGGGTTCCCGGCGACCCGTACGCGGAAACAATTCGACGGCTTGATGTCGCGATGCACGATGCCGCCGGCGTGCACCGTCGCCAACGCGGCACAGATCTGCAGCACGATCGGCCCGAGTCGGGTCCACGGCATCGGCCCCTCACGATCGAGGGTCGCCGAGAGATCCTCGCCGTGCAACAGCTCCATCACGAGGTACACGCTGCGGTCCGGCGTCTCACCGTGATCAGTGACATCGACGACGTTCGGGTGGCGCACCTTGGAGATCGCACGCGCCTCCTGCGTGAAGCGCTGGACCACCTTCGGCTGCAGCGCATACTCGTGATGCAGCACCTTGACCGCGATCGCCTTGCCGAGCTTGGTGTCCTCGCCGAGGTACACGCTCGCCATGCCGCCCTCGCCGAGGATACGTCCCAGGCGATAGCGCTGCTCCAACATGTGCCCCGTTCGATCCATCCCGCGGCCCGACTACGGTATACCGCATGCCGACGGCCCCCGATCGCCGACAAGGCGCATGCGTGGGGTGTCGGCGCCGCTGCGGTCGCGGCGCCCGTCGTCGTTACCTCATCACCGCGGCCCGATCGCGCACGGACCTGCCCCACGGCCGGACGCACGAAGGCGCCCCGTTCGCAGCAGCGAAGGGGCGCCCGGGTCCGCCGAACAGCTCAGGGCTTGTCGGCGCCCGCGAAGTCGGTCGCGCCGTCCATGTTGGCGCGCGCGGTGCCGTTAAAGTCGGTCTTCGGATCGCCATTTTTCCAGATCGCCAGCGCCTCGATCGCCGTGCCGGCCTTGGCCGCGTAGACGCCAGCGGAGGGCGCCTCGAAGAAGTTCATGATGTCCAACATGATGGCGAGGAGGTTGCCGTCGCCATCGATCGCGCCCTCGTCGACCGCCGAGCTCGTAATCACGGCGGTGGCGCAATCCACCGACGGGCTGCCGAAGCCGATCAACACCGAGTTGCGGACCTCCGCGGGGCCAGCATCGACGCAGCTCAGGGTCCGCGGGCCCATCTCGCTGAGGTTGTTGACGACCGTCGAGTAGACCACGTGCAGCTCGTTGAGCTGGGCGCTGAGGATGCCGCCGTTGGCGCCGCCGTTCTGGGTCCCGTTGCCGGTGACGTAGCTGTTGATGATGTGGGTCGAGCCCATGCCGTACGAGGCCACGCCGCCGTCGTCGTTGTCGAAGATCACCGAGCGGACGATCCGCGAGGTGCAGGCGTCGGACTCGTAGCCCTGACCCTTGTTGCTGGCGATGCGGGTGTCGTCGATCCACACGCTCGCGGTGGCACACACGATCCCGTCGTTGCTGTCGTTGCTGTTGAACGCCAGGCGATCGATGAAGACCTTGGAGCCGTTGGCGATCGTCAGGGTCGGGCCGGTGTCGTCGAGCGCGCGGATCTTCGGCGAGGTGTCGCCCCAGCGGGTCAACGCGACGACCGCCGTGTCCGGTACGAACAGCGGATCCTCGAGGTAGTTGCCGCCCTTGATCTTGATCGTGTACTGGACCGTCAGGTCCTCGTTCATCTTCGCCAGGCCGTCGCTGATCTTGCAGAACGGCATCTCCATGGTGCCGATAGCGCCGTCGCAGGCCGCCGCGCGGTCGACGTAGTACACGTACTCGGACGGGAAGCAGGCGCCGGTCTCGAGGTTGCAGGCGCTCTGGCCACACTGGTCGTGCTGCGTGCAACCGGTGCAGGCGTTGTCGTCGCCGCAGACCGGCGAGTTGCCCAGGCACAGGGCCGCATCGTCGGCGCTGCACTCGACGCAGGCACCCTCGGGGCTGCACACCGGCAGCGCGCCGTCGACGCCAGCACAGGCCGCGGCCGGGTCGGCCTTGCCGCTACAGTCGACGCACTTCTCCGCCTCGCAGAACGGCGTCCCCCCGTCACAGTCGCCGTCCGCCACGCACTCCGGGGTGACGCCGGTCGTGGTCGGGTTCTCGGTCGTGGTCCCGGTGCCGCTCTCCGACTCGGTGCCAGACACGCCGCCCCCGGTCGGGTCCGTGTCGGTCGTGGTGACCGTGGTCATGTTGGTCGTCGGGTCGCTGTTGCTCGCCTCGGAGGGGTTCTCGGTCGTGGCGCTGGTCTCCTCGGACGCCGTCGATTCGTCGCCCGACGTGATCCCGGGGCCCGGGGGACAGGCGGCGAGCAGGAGCAACGTGGCCACAGAAACAGTTTGGAGGTGCGCTCTCGTCATGGTCATACGTCCTAGGTCAGGGGTCGGCGCAGTATTCCCTGCCTCTCCACGCTTGTCCAGGAGCCTGCCAAACCGGCTTTGGGGCCAGATGGACGGTGAGCAATTCGGCGGAGCGAGCCGGCAAACCTGGCCCCGAGGACAGCGCTGGGGCGGCGCACCCCCGGCAACGACCTCGATACACGACGAGCGCAACGATCGCTATGAAGCGCGTGCGACTCGCTCACGCGGGCGCTTCACGGCTCAGCGGGACACGCGGTCGGCACCGGCGAAGTCCGGCGAACTGTCGCCCGTGGGCCGCTCGTCGCCTTCGAAGTCGATGACGGGATCACCGGCCTGCCACTTCGCAAGTTGATCGAGCGCGGTCCCCGGAGTCGCGCGGTACACCCCGGGCAGCGCGCCGTCGGGGGTGAGGTAGTTCGCGAGATCGGCGTACGCCACGGCGAGGTTGTTGCCCTGCGCCGTGTCGGTCGACCACGCGGTGTCCTCGACCTGCGACCCGTCGCACAGCGTGTTGAACCCCTTGTTGATCACGATCGAGTTGCGGACCGCGACCGTCTCGGTGCCGTCGCAGGCGACCGAGAAGGGCGTGCCAGCCTGGCCGAGGTTGTCGATCCAGGTGGTGTAGACCGCCTCGAGCGACGCGCCGCCGCCGAGGTAGATCCCTCCGGCGCCGCTCTGCTGGTTGCCGTTGCCGCTGATGAACGAGTTCTCGATGCGCAGCTCACCGCCGCTGATCTCCGCCCCGGCGAAGGCGTTGCCGACCAGCACGCTGCGGCGCAGCTCCACGTCGCAGCCCTGGGTCGCCACGCCGCGCGCAGCGGTGCCAGCGACGGTCAGGCGGTCGATCCACGCCTTGCCCTGCATGCAACTGACGCCGTCGTTGCCGCCGTCCTGGACGCGCACGCGGTCGATGATCAAGGCGCCGTTCGAGTCGATCGCGATCGCCGGCGCTTTCGCGGCGAAGATCTTCACCTCGGGGTCGGTGGCGCCGCCGGTCGCGTGCACGAGCGCGACCACGTGGTCCGCCGTGGCCCGCAACGGGCTGGTGATGGTGTAGTCCCCCGGCTTCACCCGCACCGCGTGCGAGCCCGCAGGCGCGGCGGCGACGCGCTGGAAGGCCGAGTTGAGGTTGCACATCGGCATGGCCTTGGTGCCGGGTCCGGCGTCGCTGCACGGGGCAGGCACCGGCTCGACCCACAGCGTATTGGCGGCCGGGATGCACGCCCCGCTCCACATGTCGCAGGCGCCATCGGGGCACTGCGCGTGCGAGCTGCACACGCTGCACGCGTGGGCGATCGGGTCGCACACCGGGGCCGCCTCGTCGCACAGGCAGGCCGCGCAGCGCCCGGTCTCCGGGTCGCACAGCGGCAACGACGGCGAGACCTGGTCGCACGCCAACTCGCTGCAATCTGCACACTCGCCCTGCACGCAATACGGCGCGCTGGTCGGACACGCCGTGTCGATCGCGTTGTTCTCCTTGCAGGTCGTGCCCCCGGTCGACTCCTGGCCCTGGGTGGTCGGGTCATCGGTGGTCGTCGTGTCCCCGGAGGTGGTGCCGGGGTCGGGCTCGACGCAATACGTCTGGGCGCACAACAGGCCGCTGTCGCACGAGTTGCCGGCGGTGCAGCGGCAGTTGAGGCTGCCGACCGGACACTCGCCGCCGCTGCTGCTGCTCTCGCCGACGGTGGCCGTCATTCCGAGGTCGCCTGGGGTGCAGGCGAGGCCGAAAACGACGCCCGCTCCGAGCAACCTACCGAGCAGACCGATGGACCAAGTCATGGTCCGGCCAGTATTGCCTGAAGGCCCGCGGACTGACAATCGGCGCGCCGAAATGGGACGGCGCGCAAGCGCGCCCGGGCCGCACGCGAGCGTCCGCCATGCGCCGACTTGGCACACGGATCACCGGCCGCGCTGGCGCTCTCGCGGAGCCTCACGCGGACATGTTCACGGGCCCAGCACCGTGAAGCCCGCCGCGCTCAGTTCGGTCGGTCGGCGCCCGCGTAATCCTTCTTGCCGTCGCGGGTGGGACGCATGTTGCCGTCGTAATCCTGGCTGGGATCGCCGGCGATCCAGATCGCCACGTCCTTGAAGGGTGGGCCCACCTTGATCGCGAAGTTGCCGGCCTCCGGCGCGACGAACCATGATGCGTCGAGCGCCGCCTGCATCACGTTGCCCTCGCCGGTCAACATCGCCGAGTCGATCACGCTGGTCGTCGCGGTCGCGCCAGCGCAGTCGACCGAGCCGTCCGGGGTCTTCCCGAACACGATCGAATTGCGCAGCTTCACTGCGCCCGCGGCGGTGCACTCGATCGAGTCCGCGACGGTGTTCGTGCCGTCGTTGTCGGCGATCGTCGTGTACACCGCGTCGACGGTGGCGGCGTTGCTGATCAAGAGCCCGGAGACCGCGGAGAACGACCCGCCGTTGGTGACGACATAGGTGTTCTCCAGGCGCAGTGTGCCGCCGTTGACCTTGATCCCGCCGGCGATGTTGCGCCACACCCGCGAGTCTCGCAGCGTCAGATCGCAGGTGATGCCCTCGATGCCGAGGCCCGTGCGATCGATGATCTGGGTGTGGTCGATCGAGACCTTGGCGCCGCTGCAGAACAGGCCCTTGGTGACGTCGCCCTTGCTGATCTGCAGCGCGCTCACCTGGACCGTCGCGCCGTCGCTGATGTTGATCGCGTCGAAGGTAGCGACCTCGAGCTTAACCGTGCCGCTGCCGTTGCGCACGATCCCCACCGTGCGGCCCGTTGCGATCTGGACCTGCTCGGTGTAGGGCTGCGGGCTCGGCTTGACGAGGATCGCCGTCGGCTCCGCGCCGAGCTTGGCGGCCGCGTCGGCGATCTCGCAGTACGGGAGCTCCGCGGATCCGTCGGCGTTGGCGCAGTCGGCCCCGCGGTCGACGTACAGCGCGGTCGCGTAGCAAGCCCCGGTGTCGAACTGACAGGCGCTGTCCTTGCAGTCCACGTGATCGCTGCAACCGATGCATTTCGATGCCGCGACGTCGCAGACCGGTGTGGTACCGACGCAGGCGGCCACGTCGGTCGCGGTGCACTGCTCGCAGTAGCCCGTGGCCAGGTCGCAGGTCGGCGTGGCGGTCGAGACATCGCTGCACGTGAGCGCCTCGCAACCGACGCACGTCCCGCCCGCTTCGCAGTACGGCGCCATCGGGTCGGGGCACCCCGGGTTGATGAGGCCCATGTCCGGGTCGCACTCGGTGCCGCCGGTGTCCGTCCCGCCGGTCGAGTCCCCACCGGTCTCGGTCGGTGAACTGGACTCGCCGCTGGTCTCCGAGCTGGCGGTGCCTGGAGGTGTGGTGCCTGAGGTCGTCGTGACACCGTCCTCGGGGATGCAGGTGTTGGAGGCGCACAGCAGCCCGGGCTCGCAACTGGCGTCCTCACCGCAGAGGCACCCCTCGGCGCCGGGCGTGCAGGTACCGGTCTCGTCGTCTTCACTCGTACCCGGATCGGTGTCCTGCGAACCATCGGGCTTACAGCCACCCGCTACCAGCCCCACACCCAGCCCAAGACCGCAGAGAATCACCTGAATTCGCATCACGCGGGAGTATTCCAGAAGCCCCGCGCGCGAGGCAATGCCACTCTCCGCGCGCGATCGTCGGCTTACGCATGATCTGCGCAAAAGTGCGCGCACGGGTGGCTCGCGGACGCGCGGGTCCACGCGACACGCACGCTCACGCGCGCGAGTCGCCTCGCGGGGCGCTCACGGATCCGAGGGGAGCAGGTCGGCGCCGGCGTAGTCTTTGCCGCCCGGGACCGTATTGCGCAGTTGGAGGTCGACGTCGCCGCGCGGGTCGCCGGACTGCCACTGCGCGACGGTCGCGAAGTACTCGTCGCCGAGGGTCTCGGAGGCGACCCGATAGGCGCCGGTAAGGTTGGAGGGCACCAGCGCCTTGAGCATGTCCTCGGCGGCGAACTGGCTGTTGTTGCCGGCAAATTCGCCGTCGACGGCCGAGCGGTCGATCACCACCTGGCCCATGGGACAGACGATGCTGAAGTTGTTGTTGGTCGGCCTGCGGACCATGATCGAGTTGCGGATCTTGATCGACGCCGGGTTGTCGCAGTGGATCGAGTCGCCGAACTGGCCGGGCAACTGGGACGTCTCGTTGCTGTTGTCGGCGATCGTGCTGTAGAGGATGTCGACGGTCGCGCCGTCGCGCAGGTGTAGGCCGCCGCCGCCCTTGCCGAAGATGTTGTTGTTCCCGGTGATGAAGCTGTTGACCGCGTGCAGCGAGCCGCCGGTCATGTCGATCGCCTCGGTCCACCCGAACGAGATGCTCGTGCGTCGCAGATGGATGTCGCAGCCGTTGCCGCGGATGCCTGGACCCTTGGCGTAGAGCACGCGAGAGTCGTCGAGCCACACCGAGCCGCCCTCCTGACAGTCGATGCCGCGCGAGGTGTCGCCCTGGGGCTTCTCGATGACGATGCCCCACTCGCGCAGGTACAGCGTGACGTTGTTGGGCACCAGGATCAGCGGGCCGGGGCCCTTGATGTTGGTGTGCTTGTCGACCACTGAGCCGAAGTCGTGCGTGAAGGCGTAGGCGACCGGGTCTGCGCCGCCGGCGATGACGACCGCGCCCGGGAAGCTCTCGGCGTCATCGTTACCCATCAGGTGGAAGGTGTAGCCGGTGAAGAAGCCGTTGAGCTGCGCGCCGAGGATCGCGGTCTCAAAGTCACAGAACGGGACGGCCATGGTGCCGCCCATGTTGGGGTTGAACGAGCACGGGCTGCCCGGGGTCGGACCCTGGCGCACGTAGATGATCAGGTCCGACGGAAAGCACTTGCGCGCCGCGATCTCGCAGGCGGTCTCGGGGCACTCGCTGTGCTCGAAGCAGCCCTCGCAGGTGTTGGTCGCGAGGTTGCAGTGCGGCTTGCCCGGCTCACACTGCAACTCGTTGAGCGCGTCGCTGGTGTCACACTGGACGCAGCGACCCTCCGGCAGGCAGATCGGGCGGCCGCCATCGCTGGCGTCGGTGCACGCGTCGGCCTGCAGCGCGCCGCAGCCGACGCAGGTATCGACCTCGCAGAACGGGCGGGTCGGATCGATCGCGAGGCACTCGCCGCTCTCGAGCTGGTCGCCGGTCGGCGTGCACTCGGGCCCGACCGGACCAGTGCTGCCAGTGCTGGTGTCGCCATCCTCGGCGGCGGTGGTGGTCGTGGCGTCGGTCATCGGCCCGGCGGTGGTCTCGCTGCCGGTGGTCACGTCCTGGCCGGACTCGCAGATCTTCTCGGCCGAACAACTGAGGCCGGGGTCACAGGCCCCGCCGCCGGTACAGGGGCACCCGAGCATGCCGATCTGGCAGCCGACCGTCGTGCTGCTGGGCGCCTCCGTGGTCTGCGGCGCGGTCTCGGACTGGCTGCTCTCCTCGCTGGTGGTCAACGCATTCGGGTTGCACGCGGCCAGCATGAGCGGGACGACGAACGCGAGGCTGCACGACCAGGGGGGGCACATCACCGCGCCAGTATCTCCGAGCGACGGCGAGCTGACAACCGCCGACCGACCGAGAGGCCGCGCCGTCGTCCAACAGGCGGCTGTGGCCCTCGGTGGCCGCTGCATGTGGGTGCAACGACCCTGATGAAGATGATGAAGATGATGAAGATGATGAAGATGCAGCCGCCGCAAAGTACAGTCAGCGGTCTGCGTCCCCCGACCGACCGCGTACCTGGCCCCGCTCATGCGACGACACGGTCGGGAGACCTGAACATGCGGTCAGCGTCGTCAGAGCTCGGGCCGGTCGGCGCCGGCATAGTCGGCGGTGCCAGGCTCGGTGGGCCGCGGCGTCCCGTCGTAGTCGACCCGGGGATCTTTTAGTTGCCACACGCCCACGTCCTTGAGCGCGCCGCCGATCTTGGCCTGGAACACGCCCTCGGCGAAGCCGGAGAAGAACTCCGTGATGTCGGCCTTACTGAGCGCCTCGAGATCCACCGCGTTGGTGCTGAGCTCAGCGTCGATGCAGCCCGGACCGACGGTCGTGCCGTCGCTCATCAGCGCCGAGTTGCGGACCGTCAGCTTGCCCCCCCAGCCGTTGATGCACTCGACGGCCGGCAGGACGCTGTCGTTGAGCGCGATCGTCGAGTAGAGGATGCTGCCGTCGACGACGCCGCCGAGTCGCACGGCGCCGAACTTGCTGCCGTTGTTCTCGGTGAGGTAGCTGTTCTCAACCCACAGCTTGGCGAGCGCCGCGTTGGCGCCGTCGACATCGACCCCGCCGCCGTTGTTGGCGGTGATCGTCGAGCGACGGATGTGTACAGCGCAGTTATTGGCGCGGATCGCCGTCTTGGTGCTGAAGATGCGCTGGCGCTCGAGCCACAGCGAGGCGCCCACCGCCTGGCCCGCGCATTCGATCAGCGGATCACTGGCCGGCATCGGCGAGTTGTAGATGCTGATGCGGTTCATGAACACCTTGTTGCCAGCAGACACCGTCAGCGCAGGGTCGGCAAAGGCGAGCACCAGCGAGGGGATGGTGTTGCCGTAATGCACGATCGCTACGATGAAGTTGCCCTCCGGGACCATGGAGGGCAAGTTTTGCGGCTTGGCCCCGTTCTTGATCTTGATGGTCGTCGGCACGCCGACGTCCAGCCTCGACATCGCGTTTTGCAAGGTGCACACGGCCTCCGCCGGGGCCGTGCCCCAGTTGGGCTTGGCGTCGCTGCACCCTCCGGGGTCCTCCGGCGTGTTGTCGACGTAGAGCACGTTCTCGGTCGGGAAGCACTGGCCCGTCTCGAGGTTGCACGCGGTCGCCGGGCACTGATCGTGGCTGTCGCACGGCTCGCAGGTCGCGGTCAAAGCGTTGCAGGCCGGCTCGTCGAGCGACTCGCAGTCGCTGTGCTGCTGGCACTCGACGCACAGGCCGAGGTTGACCGCGCAGGTCGGCTTCTCGGGCTCGACCTCCGAGCAGTCGAGGTCCTCGCAACTGACGCAATCATTCTCGACGCAGTACGGGAGGTCACCGCCGCAGTCCTTATTGCCGACCACCTCGCCCTCGCACGGCGGGACCGGCTCGGTGGTGCTCGAGGTCTCGCCGGGCGTGGTCTCCGTGGCGGTCGTGGTGTCGGTCGCCGTCCCGGGGTTCGTCGTCTCGTCAAAGGTGGTGCCGGTGCCGTCGTCGGAGGTGTCGGTCGGCGTGAGGGTCGTCGGCTCGGTGGTGGTCGTCTGCGGTCCGGTGGTGCTTGGGTCAGAGCCGCTGACGAAGGCGCACGCCTCCTCGAGCGGGGTGCCCTGCGGCACGCAGCCGTCGTTTTCGATCGCACACATGCTGCAGGCCATGCCCTCGCCACAGGCGCCCGCATTGAGCCCGCAGTGGTTGAGGTTGGTCACCGTGCAACCCACCACGGCGCCGAGCGAGAGCCCGAGCGCGCCGAGTGCCAGTCCAGTCCGAAGCTTCATCATGGTCCAAGAAGATCGCATGGCTCGTGCCTCGCGCGGGTCGCCGGGCGACCGGTAAATGCTCACGTTAAGGGGCCGGAGGGCCGGAAGACATCGGGAATGGACTGCGGGCCGACCCGGCCCGGGTTCAAAAGCGACCGGACCAGGTCAGGCCGAAGCTGCCCGCGCCCGCGACTGGCGCGACCTGGTGGCGGGCGTGCTTGCTGGTTTGCTGGCGGCGGCCGAGCACGAACAGCACGACGCCGGTGACCAGCGCGGCGCCGCCGACGGCGAGCACCGCGAAGCCCGGCTTTTGCGTCTCGACGGTCTCCCACGCCATCGCCGGCTCGACCGGCTTGGGCTTGTTGACGACGAGGCCGATGCCGATGCCGGCCCCGAGCGCACCGGCGACCATGAGGCCGATGCCGGCCTTCTGCTTGCCGTTCATGCCGGTGGCGGGCGGGGCGTCGCCGAGCGCGGCGACGCAGCGATGCGTGTCTGCATTGCAGAACGGGCCGACTGGGCTCTTGGCGCAGTCGGCGTTCTTGTTGCAGCCGGGGCTCAGGTCGGCGACGCAGCGCTTCTCACGGACGTGGCAGATCGGCCGGTTCGGGTCCTTGCACTCTGTGTTGGCGCGACACTCGGGCGCCGGGTCAGGCGTGCACGTCCGGTTGTTGAAGTCGGTGATGTGGGCGCGCAGCTTCGGCATCAGCGCGCGCGTCGAGCCGGCGATCTTCTCGAGCAGTTCGCTCTCGGTGCACAGCTTGCACTCGCCGACCGAGCTGCCGTCCTTGATCGGGGTGAGCTCGGCGTGGTTGATGTCGATCGTGTAGCTAAAGCCCTCGTCCTCGCCGGGCAGCGGGACGATCTTGACGATGACGGTCGGCAGTCGGGCGTCCTCGCCGAGCATGAGGTCGGAGCGCTGGATCTCCTGCTCCGTCTTGCTGCGCAGCCGGCTACCGATGCCCTGCGCGTCGTCGCTGAGCGCCTGCGTGTCGACCTTGAGCGCCGCCCGGAACTCGAGCTTCGGGCACGCGTCTGGTCCGGCCGCGGGGGCGGGTGCAGCCGTCGCCGCCATCCAGGCGTAGCTCCGCGGCCCGGCGCCGTGCATGGTGACGGGCGACAGGGCAAGCGACGTGGCGAGCGAAATGGCGAGCGGTGTGGCGACGAACATGGCCGTGAGGCGGGGCGAGCCGGGCCGCATTGTGCCCGCTCGCCGGGGCCGCGTCCACTCCTGCGCCAAGCCATGATGTCGCCATGATCCCGCCCAGATCAGCCGTTCCGGTGGCCTGCGCGCTAGCGAGCGTCCGCAACGGATCCACCTCGACGCGACCGCGCTCGGGAACCTCGCATCTACAAGAATGCGCTGATCCGCGGGTCGCCGCAGGACCATCATGCGCTCAACCGGACTCGGCCCGTCGCTCGCACAGCTTGACCCACCGGACCACGTCGGGATCGGCGTTGCCCCGGCCCGCCTTTGCGCAGTCCTTGAACTTGCCGAGCTCCTTGTAGGCCAGCGTCTTGAGCTTGCCGTGCTCGCCCTTCGAGGCCCAGCAGTCGCGGTCGTTGAGGTAGCGCAGCATGTCGTGGAAGTTGCCGGCGTTGCGGGCCGTGGTGACCTTATCGCGGGTGCCCTTGCACTGATCGCTCTTCGGGTCGGAGCGCGGGCGTGGGACGGCCGCACCCTTCTTCTCCTTGGGATCGCCGGTCTCGCCGGTCTCGCCAGCCGGGTCGACCTTCGTCGGGTCGACCTTCGTCGGGTCGACCTTCGTCGGGTCGACCTTCGTCGGGTCGACCTTCGTCGGGTCGACCTTCGTCGGTGGGACCTTGGCCGGGTCCGCCTTGATCGGCGGCGTTGGATCAGTGGTCACGTTGCCCGCGGTGGTCGCGGTGGTCGCGTTGGCGATCGGACCGTCGGTCTCGTCGGGACCGCCGGAGAAGGCGATGTAGAGCAGCGTCATCGCGGCGAGCGAGATGACCCCGATGCCGATCAGCCGGCGCTGGCTGTCTGGACCCATCGCAACGGGCCGGAGCGCCTGCGGCAGCGGGGCCAGCTCCGGACCCGACTTGCGTCCGGTCGGCCCAGAGATCGCGACCGATGTCCCGACCGGCACGCCGGCCATGGACATGTCGGAGCCGATGTCACCCTCGCCGTCCTGCGGCAGGGCGCGTATCACCTCTTCGAGTCGTTGCAGGAATTCGCGGGCCGACTGCGGTCGATCGGCGGGGTTTATCTCGAGGCAGTTATCGACGATCGTGACCAGGCCCCTGGGCACGTCGGGGCGGCGGTCGCTGAGCGATGGCGCCTTCTCCGTGCTCTTGCGGGCCATGATCTCGACGAGGTTGTTCGAGACGAACGGCGGCTCGCCGATCAGGCACTCGTAGAGCATCACACCGAGCGCATAGATATCGAAGAGCTCGGTGGCGTCCTTGCCCTTGGCCTGTTCGGGCGCCATGTACTCGGGGGTGCCGAGCGCGTGGCCCGGCACGGTCAGGCGAGCCTCGGCCTCAGTACGCTCGGCGCCGGCGGAGATGCCGAAGTCGAGGACCTTGACGGTCTCGCCCTCGCCCTCGGGCAACGGCACGAACATGACGTTGTCGGGCTTGAGGTCGCGATGAATGATGCCGACGTCATGCGCCGCACGGATCGCGCGGGCGACGGCGCGGATGATGCGACAGGCGCGGCCCAGCGGCAGCGTGCCGAGCTCCTGCATCTCGTCGTATAGGTTACGTCCGGTCAGGTACTCCATGACCAGGTACAGGCGACCGTCGGGCAACTGGCCGGCGTCGAAGACCTCGATGATGTTCGGGTGACCGGCCGCGCTGGCGGCCCGCGCCTCGGCCCGGAAGCGCTTGGCGACCAGCTCGCTGCGGCTCCACTGGTGGGTCAGGACCTTGATGGCGACGCGGCGCCCGACGGTCGTATGTTCGCCGAGGTACACGGTGCCCATGCCGCCGCGGCCGATGCGACTGACGACGCGGTAGCGGTCGGCGATGATCGTGCCCGCCTCGATGTGCTCGACATCGTTCTGCGGGTTATCGCCGAAGCCCATGTCTTCCTTGGCCCGCGGGCGGCGAAGCTGGGAGTTCGGGGCCTTCTCACCGGGCCCACGCTCGAGGCGTTCGGGGCGCTCCGGCAGCGGGATGATCTTCATGCCGGAGCGGTCGCCGTCGCCGTCCTCATCCTCCGAGAGCGAGAGGTCGAACTCCTCGTCGTCCTCGAGGCGATCGCCCACGGTGTCCTTGTTGGCCTCCTCCGCGCGGCCCGGAGCCGCGGCCGCGTGGTGATGGTTGAGGTCGCCGAGCAGCGCGTCCCGGTTCTCGTGCTCGCGCACGGCGGCGTCGCCGAACAGCATCGCCAGGAACTCCGCCATTTGTTCGGTGCCGGCGTTGCCGACGATGCCTCTGCGAGCGAGCCAGGCCCCGAGCGCCTCCATGAAGTCGTGCGCTGAGAGGTAGCGGTCCTCGCGGTCGCGGGCCAGCGCCTTGCTGACGATCGCGTCGAGCTCGGCGTCGACGCGGCTGCTGTAGCTGCTCGGCGGCGGCGCGTTGAAGTTCGAGACATCCTCGGTGTCGACGCCGTCGCCTCCGCGCAGCGGCCGACCGGTGAGCAGCTCCCACAGCACGGCGCCGCAGGCGTAGACATCGGCGCGACCGTCGAGGGTCTCGTGGCGGGCCTGCTCGGGCGACATGTAGCCGACCTTGCCGAACACCACGCCGGGGACCGTCAGGCTGCCCTTGAGCGTGGAGGTCGCGAGGCCGAAGTCGGCGAGGCGCACGACGCCGGTCCAGTCGATCAGGAGGTTGGACGGCGAGACGTCGCGGTGCACGAGGCCCAGACCCGGAAAGGTATGGGCGTAATGCAGGCCGCGGAGGATCTCGCGAATGATGTGTACTGCCAACGGAACCGGGAACGCCTTGCCGACGGCGGCGCAGCGATCCCAGATGTCGGCGAGGTCGCGGCCCTCGACCAGGGCCATCACGATGAACAACTGCTCGTGCAGGTCGCCGGCCTCACGCACCTCGACGATGTTCGGGTGGTGCAGGCGCAAGACCAGCTTGGCCTCGTCCTTGAACCGGGTCCGGTAGTCGTGGTCGGGCAGACCGGGGCGCAGGAGCTTCACAGCGACGAGACGGGCAGCCGCGCCGGTCCCGATCGAGGCGAGGTACACCGTCGCCATGCCCCCCTCGCCCAGGACCGCCAGCAGGGTCACGTTGCCCAGCTGGCGCGGGGGATCCAGTCGCTCAATCTCGCCCATGACCATGGTCTGGACCAAACGCTACCACGACTCCAGCAAATCCGAGTATCCTTTGCTGCATCCATGGCTTCCAAGCCCACCGCCTCTGGTCCCGCCCTGCCCGGGATCCTGTACTACGACCCGAATACGACCACGGCGAAGCTGGCGACCGCTGGACTGCGGCTCGCGGGGTTTCAGGTATTTAATGCCCACGTGCTGGCAGACGCGGTCGAGCTGTGTAAAAAACACGGTCCGGCCGGGGATCGAACGGTTCGGGCGTTGCTGCTCGACGCCGCGACCGATCCGGCTGCGTCCGCCGCAGTGCTCAAAGCGCTGGTCCAGATCCCCGGTGGGGCCCAGTTGCCTGGCATCTTGCTGGTCAGTCGCAGCAACCCCACCCCGATCCCGGGGGCCGAGGGCCTGCCTTCGCTGCGCCGGCCGTTTAGCACGCCAGCGCTGGTCAAGGTGGTCCACGAGGCGCTGGAGGACCAGGACGGCGCCGGCAGCTCGTCCACGCAGATCTCGGTCGACCTCGCGGTCACCCGACTCAAGCACCTGTTGTACGAGCACTTTCCTGGCCAGGAGTTCAGTGAGGTGGAGATCGCCGACTTCGCCAAGGCGCTGCGCACCGATGACGAGTTGGCGCTCCCCAGCGACCGCCCGGTGATCCGCGGTGCGCTCGGCTCGGCCAGACTCGAGGCCGTGCTCGAGATGCTCGGCAACTCGGGCCAGCGCGGCGTGCTCAAAGTGGAGGACGCCAACAAGTGGGGCAAGCTCCACCTCGACGCCGGCCGGATCCGACTCGCGGAGGTCAAGGGTACCGAGGAGGACCTCAAGCTCGGGCGCTTCGTCGTCGAGGGCGGGTTCATGCGCGACGAGCAGCTCGAGGCCTTCATCGTCGGCAAGGACCCGGAGCAGCGCCCGCTCGGCACCCGCCTGCTCGACGCCGGCTTCATCAGTCAGGCCGACCTGGCGCAGATCGTCGTCGACCAGGCGCGCGCGGTCACCTCGCACCTGCTGACCTGGAAGGGCGGCACCTTCACCTTCACGCCGACCAGCGACCTCGACCCGATGGCAGCCGCCGCCCAGAGCCAGGGCCGCACCGAGCTGCTCGTCTCTGAAGCGCTGCTCGATGGACTGCGCCTGCTCGACGAGACGACCGTGATGGGCCCACAGATGCCCGACGTCGAGGATGTGTACCTGCGCATCGACGAGCAGGTGGCCAAGCTGGCCCGCGAGGCGCTGCCGCGCGACGAGCTCGCGGTGCTCGAGCTGGTCAACGGCCGCAACAGCGTCAAGGAGATCGCCCGCAAGACCCGCACCGGCACCTTCGCGGTCGCCCGCGTGATCTACCGCCACGCCAAGGCCAACCTGGTCCGCAAGCGGGTGATGCCGGTCGCCGTGTGATCGCCGGTGAGTCGTCATGAGCGAGCCGCGTCCCCTGCCCCGTCATCTGGTCATCGCCGACCCCGACCCCCGCGAGCGCGAGCGGGCCACGGCGCTGATCCAGGCGATCGCCCCGGAGCTCGGCGAGATCGTCGTACACGCCGCGAGCGACGGTCGCGAGGCGCTGGTGCTGATCGAGACCCACCACCCGGCGCTGGTCGTCTGCGAGGTGCTGCTCGCCGGCGTCAGCGGGCTCGCGCTGCTACGCCGACTGCGAAGGGTCCGACCCAGCGCGGCTCCGGTACCAAGGCACCCGCCGCCGCACTTCATCCTCGTCACCAGCATGGTCCGCGAGAGCGACCGCTACTGGGGCCTGCGCAACGGGGCTCACGGCTACGTGATGAAGCCCTACGAGGACGACCTGCTGCAGGCCCGCGTGCGCGAGGTGCTGGTCGCTGGCGCCGACGCGCTGCCCGAGAAGCTGGCGTCGCTGTAGTCAGAACAGGCGGGCGAGCAACGCGACCACTGCGGTCTCGACGCGGAGGATCCGCGGACCGAGCTCGACGGGGGTGCCGAGCGCACGCAGGCGATCGACCTCCGCCGGCACGAAGCCACCCTCGGGTCCGACCACCAGCGTGACCGGACCAGCGACGGCGCGTGGACACGGCGGCGCGCCGGGCTCGGGGTGGGCGACGATCACCTGGCCATCGGCGATCGCCGGGAAGCGCTCGGCGAGGAAGCGATGGAAGCGGCCCGGGTAGACCTCGACCTCGGGCAGCATCGTGTCGCGGGCCTGCTCGAGCCCGAGGCGCAGGTCCTCCGCGAGCGCTGGCGGCTGCGCGGCGGAGGCGGTGAAGAAGCTGGCCTCGACGCGCGCGCACGAGAACAGGACGAAGCGCTTGACGCCCATCGCGGTGGCCTGTTGCAGCACCTTGCGCAGGCTGTGCGGCCGCGGGAGCGCGAGCGCGAGGGTCACCGGCAGCGGCGGCGGCGGGTCGTCGTGCAACACGACATGCAGCTCGAGCCGGACGTCGTCGAGCGCGAGGATCGTGCCGGTGCCGAGCTGCCCACCGAGCCTCCCGACGCGCAGCACGTCACCGACCGCGGCTCGATGGACCTGCTGCACATGGACGCGCCGGCGGTCATGCAGCACCGCGCGGTCGTCGGCGACGAAGTCGGCGTCCTCGAGGAGGATCAGGTTCATGGGACATGTCCCTGGAGACATGTCCCATGGAACATGCCCGACATGCCCGACATGCCCGACATCAGCCGGCCTGGCGGGCCTGCTGCTGCTGCTGGCGCATCATGTATTGGAGCGTGGTGGCGATCTGGAACCCGAGCAGGCGACCGATCCACGGCAGGGCCTCCGGCGCCTTGGCGGTGCGCAGCTCCTGGGCCAGCGCGAGCACCTGTCCGGCGGGCTCGTCGTTGCCCTGCAGCCACAAACCAATGGCGGCGTCCTCGAGCAGGTTGGCGACCGCCCCCTGCAGGTTCGCGCGCATGCTCTCGTCGCCGTCGACGGCGGTCATCAGGGCGTCGTAGCGCTCGGCCTCCGGGGTCTCGGCGCTCATGTTTGGATTGGCCTCGTTGACCTTCTTGAGCGTCGGCTCGACGTCGAAGAGCGGCGGCCAGGCGAATACGCGGGCGGAGGTCAAGGCCGGCTCGACGTTGTCGCGCGCGCCCTTGAAGTCGGTCGGCAACTGCCCGATCAGGAAGCTGGCCGGACGCACGCTCGGCGCGGGGCCGAGGTGGACGAGCATGTCGTCGAGCTGGTTGGGGACGCTAAAGCCGGACGAGAGGGTCTGCTCGCGGGCCCAGCGGATGCGGGCGCGGGCCCAGTCGGCGGGGACCTGGCGGCCCTTGAAGTCGCGGTCCCAGTCGCGGATCAGGCGCGAGCGCTGGCCGTCGGTCTGCATGTACGCGGTGAAGTCGGCGATCTGGTCGCGACCGGTCAGCGCGGCGACCCAGAGATACCCACGCTCCTCGGCCTGCGGCGCGGCGATCATCAGGCGCACGAGGCCGGGGGTCGACTCGGCGTCGAGCATCGCGGCCTCGCTGAGCTCACCGCGCAGCGACTGCGGGTCCGCGGCGACCCAGGTGCGCGGGGCTGCGGCGCTGGGGCTCTCGACGCCCTTGCTGCGCAGCGTGTGGATCGCCTTACGCGCGGCCTTGCGGAGCTGCTTGTCGTCGTGGTCCTGCAGGGCGACGAGCGCGGCGGCATCCTTCGCGGCGAGGAGACCGGGGATCGACTTGAGGAGCTTTTCGGGGCTGTGGGCCATGGAAGGCGCAGCCTTACTACATCCCATGGTCGACCGCAAAGGCCGGCCGAAGGTTCGCGCCGGTGCCCCAGCGGGCCCGCTTCCAGGTCTGTCCCGCGGCCGCGAGCTCCCAGGCGAGGGCGCTACGCACGATCCGGAGACCGATCCCGCCGGTGGCGAGGCTGTCACTCTGCTCCCCAGGGTCGGCAGCCAGGTCGTAGAAGCGCTGGGAATCTCTGCCGCTGCCGAGGATGAGCTTGAGATCGCCGACGATCGCGGCCCGCGAGCCATCGCCGAGATAAGCGACGACCAGGCGCGGCGGCGGCTGCGGGTCGTCGATCACGGGCACGAGGGTGTCACCCTGCCAGGCGCCCGGGAACGGCAGCCCGAGCAGGTCGGCGAGGGTCGGCGCGAGGTCGAGGAGATCGACGGGGACCGACACGCGACCGGGGGCGAGCAGCGCAGGAGCGCGGATCGCCAGCGGCACGCGCAGGCTCTCGTCGTGCAGGGTGACGCCGTGGCCGACGCCTCCGTGCTCGAAGAACTCCTCGCCGTGCACGCCGACCAACACGACGATCGCCTCGTCGAGCGTGCCGTCCGCTGTCAACGCGTCGAGCAGTGTACCGAGCGCGAGGTCGACGCGCTGCAGCTCGCCGCGGTAGAGCCGGCGGATGTAGTCGCGCTGGGCCAGGTCCGGGACGATCGTACCGGTGCGCACGCGGCCGAGCCAGAGGTGGGTCAGGTGCGGCAGCGGAGCGCCCTCCGGCGCGAGCAGGCCGGCGAGCAGCTCGCGCGGCGGATCGTAGGGCGCCTGCGGGTCGACCATGTCGGCGTAGACCAGCCGCGGCGCCCGGTCACCGCGGTTGGCGAGCACGGCGGCGATCACCGCCTCGGCGTCGTTGCCCTCGCCCTTGCCGCGCTGCAGCGCGACGCTGATGTCGAAGCCCTGCGTGAGTCCGCGTTCATTGTCGAGGTCGCCGTTGGCCGCGACGATGACGCCGTGATAACCGGCGCGGTCGAGCAGCTCGGGGAGAAGTTGTTGACCGTCGGCGACGAAGGTGCCGCGCACGGTCGCGTGGACCGGCGGGGTCATGGCCGACAGCAGGGCGCTGTGACTGGGCACGGCCCACGGCGCGCTCGCGTAGGCGCGCTCGAACACGAGGGCCGACTGCGTGAGCCGCTCGACGGCCTCGAAGCGCGGGCCCCGGAGCAGCACGCCGAGCAGGTCATCCGGTCGGGCGCCCTCGACGGCGACGATGTAGAGGTCGCGCAACTGTCGGCTTCGGTGATCGACCGGGGTGGACCGACGGGCGATGAGTTGCAGCGACCGGAGGGTCGCGCCGGCCTCCTCGCCGGACCCGCCGACCGCGATCTCGAGGCGCAGCGGGACGCCGCCGTAGCCCGCAAGATCGAGCTCGTGCTGGGCGCCGGTGGGACGCAGCGGCTCCTCCAACAAGGGGGTCGGGGCCCTGCCCTCGCGGTGGTCGGCGTCGGTGCTGACGCGCACGCGCAAGCTGCCGCGACCGCGAACATCGAGGCGAAGCCGACCGCGTCGGGGCGGCTGCACGTAGTACACGAGCGCGGTGCCGGGCGCGATCGCCAGCGCGACGGCCCCGGTGTCATCGGTGTTGACGGTGTAGGGCGCGCCGGCCCGGCCCGGCCCGGCGACGATCGGCGCGCGCGGCCCGAGCTCGACCCGCTGGACCGCCGCGGTGGCCTGCCCGCCCGCGCCCGGCTTCGCGAAGTGCAGGCGCATGCGATTCTCGCCGGGCTTGATCGTCGCGGCCGGCAGCGAAAAAGTGCGCCGCTCCCAGCTCTCGCCGACCGAGAGGTTGGCCAGCGGGACCTCGTTCCACAGCACGGTCATGGTCTGGCCAGGACGGTTGGCTTGCAGCGTGATCGCCATCGCCAGGCCGGGCTGCCCGTCGACATCAGGATGCAGCGCAGGCGCGAGGTCGCCGTCGAGCGGCAAGGCCAGGCTGCCACCCGCGCCGACCAGCAAGCCGGCTTGCACGTCGCCGACCTCCTGCGCGAGCCGCCACGGCGAGACCGGCACGAGCTCGAGCTCGGTGCGAGCCGAGGCGCGCCCGAGGTCGACGACGAGGCGTTCGTCGGTCACGACGAGCGCGCTCGGGCGCTGGGCGAGCAGGTCCTGCCACAGGTCGGCGGCCTCGATGCGCGCGACGGGGGCCAGCGGGGCCAGGGGGGGGGGCAGGAGAGGCGCCTCGGGGGCCACCGGGGCCGGCGCCGGCGGGTTCGCGGGCTCCGCGGTGCG
>Ga0335395_10000510_pt1 | contig 24178 bp, 21 predicted proteins | sample MAT02_FD_205744 | JGI IMG/M metagenome (GOLD analysis project Ga0335395, IMG submission 205744) | Freshwater microbial communities from Lake Fryxell liftoff mats and glacier meltwater in Antarctica - MAT-02 (spades assembly) (version 2) ...
TTCGCGAAAATACATAGGTTCCAGACCGCAAATCTAGTAAAAACCCGGTTTCTTTCATCGTAGCGCGTTCAGGACTGAACTTGCACTTTACAGAAGGCTAGATTACTATAACATTTTAGTGGCTGCACTATCCTTAAGGGCGATCGACAATTATGACCGAACAGCAATTTCTCGAACAACTCAACAGCATTCTCGACCAAAACCACCTGCTGAAACACCCGTTCTACCAAATGTGGAACGAAGGCAAACTCGACCTCGCAATGCTGCAAGAGTACGCACAAGAATACTACCTGCAAGTTCACAACTTCCCCACCTACGTCAGCGCTACGCACGCCGCCTGCGACGACATCAAAATTCGTCAAATGCTCCTCGAAAACCTGATAGAAGAAGAGCGAGGCGCCGCAAATCACCCCGAACTGTGGCTGCGCTTTGCCGAAGGTTTGGGTTTAGATAGAAACGCAGTTCTCGAACGCGAACACTTAGAAAAAACCACCGAATCCGTCCGCATTCTCAAAGACTTAGCCCGCAGCGAATCTCCCGCCAAAGGTTTAGCCGCCCTTTACGCTTACGAAGCACAAATCCCCGAAGTTTCCACAACCAAAATCGCTGGTTTAAAGGAATTTTACGGCATCGATTCACAAGCTGCTTTGTCCTTCTTTCAAGTTCACGAAAAAGCCGATGAGTTCCACTCAGAAGCCACCCGTGAAGCTTTGTTACAGGTTTGTGAAACTGAAGAAGCACAACAGGAAGCGCTATTAGCAGCCGAAAAAGCAACTTTTGCTCTTAATTTACTGCTCGATGGTGTTTACGAAACCTTTTGTCAAGCTAAGTAAGCCTAAAAAACGCATAATTTGTAGGGCGGGTTGAACATAATTCGTGTAAACTTAGCATCAAATGTAGTACCAAATCTGCTGTTTGACGACTAGGCCCAGATCCCCCCTAACCCCCCTTAAGAAGGGGGGGACAGGAAAGGCTCAAAGTTCCCCTTCAACAGGGGGAACCGGAAAAGCTCAAAGTTCTACTTCAAAAGGAGAGAACCGGAAAGGCTCAAAGTCATCGGAAGCGATCAAAGTCCCCCTTGCTTAAGGGGGATTTAGGGGGAACTAGACTCAGCTAGCAGCGAGATTTATCAAAATCTTTACACTGAATAGCACTATTCTCCTCTCTTTCTTGTCAAAATCCCTTGACTGGGACTGAACAGCAAAGCTAATAAAAATAATCCAAAAACAACTAATACAATTGCCGCACCAGATGGCATATTAAAATAATAACTGAGATACATCCCAGTCACGCTAGCTGTAATTCCAATAATTGCTCCCAATCCCATCATTAAATGCAGCTCTTTTACCAACAAATACGCCGTAATTCCAGGCCCGATTAACAGCGAAATTACTAACAGTGCGCCCACAGTTTGCAAACTCGCCACAATCGTCAGTGTAATCGCCGAAATCAGTCCCAAATAAATCAAGTTTACAGGTAAACCGGATGCTTGCGCGCCCAGCGGGTCAAAAGTATAAAACAGCAGTTCTTTGTAAAAGACTTTAACCGCCGCCAAAATTATCACAGTTATGATAAAAGTCTGCTGCACATCAGACGGTGCGACTGACAAGATATTGCCGAACAGAAACCCGTCTAAGTCTAGTTTTGTTGTCCGCAATAGGCTAATTAGGGTGACGCTAATTGCTAAAAATGTAGATAAAATTAATGCCATGACTGCATCTATTTTTATCCGCGATTGCGATTGAATCCATGCCATAATTACGGCGCTGATGATTCCTGAGATAAATGCGCCGATGGAAATATTGAAACCTAGAGAAAATGCCACCGGCAGTCCTGCTAATACTGAATGGGCAATCATGTCTACCATCATTCCCATTTGCTGTACAATTAAATAGGAGCCGACTACGGCGCAGACAATTCCTAGCAAAATGCCGACGGCGATTGCATTTCGCATGAACTCGAATTTGAGGGGCTCAATTAGTATATTTAACATTTAATTTCCTCGATAATAGTTACAAACTCCATTGATAAAAGTCGGCGGTTGAAACCGCCCCTACACAAACGAAGTCCGCCTCCGCGGACTGAAGAATACAACCTAATTTTAACCGCCCACTCTTCAACCCGCGGAGGCGGGTTTTGTTTGTATAGACGCGGTTTTAACCGCCAGTCTTCTTATCTCACGCAGAAACTAAGCTTAAATCGTATCCATAGGCTTTTTGAATATTGGCCGCGGTGAGAACTTCCCGGCAGGAACCACTGGCAATTAACTGTTTGTTGAGCAATAATAAATTATCGTATTTTTTTAAAGTGTCGCCTAAATCGTGGCTGATTACTAGCAAGGTTTTATTTTCGGCTTTGAACTCGGCAAAAATATCGAATATAATCTCTTCTGTAGCTTTATCGATCGCACTAAAGGGCTCGTCGAAGAAGAATAAATCGGCTTGTTGGGCGATCGACCTTGCCAAAAATATCCGCTGCTGCTGTCCACCGGAGAGTTCGCCAATTTGCCGATCGCGCAAATCCCACATTCCCACCCGCAGCAAAGCAGCTTTGACAAATTCCCGCGACTGCTTCGAGGGACTGCGAAACCAACCAGTCTGGACAGTCCGCGCCATCATCACCGCATTCCACACAGTAATCGGATAATCCCAGTCAATTTGCGATCGCTGCGGCACATAAGCCACCCGCGACAACTGTTCCTTCAACAACCGCCCCTGATATTTTACCAAACCCCGACACGCCGGAATCAATCCCAGCATCGCTTTCACCATCGTGCTTTTCCCCGCGCCGTTGGGGCCGAATACACCGGTTAACTGTCCGGGTTCTAACTGGAAACTCACGTTGTTAAGGGCCGAAATTCCTCGATAATTCACAGCCAAGTCTTGCACTTCTAACATAATTCGAGATTTTGAGAACCATTCTTGTTCGTAGCTACTACAATAGGATAACTCGAAAAAGCAATAACGATTATCGTTCCAAAGGTAAAATGTTAAAGAACTTGTCTGGAAAAACTGGCAGATTTTGCAGTACGGCTGTTTTGGCGATCGGTTTCGGACTGGTTGGGTGCACTTCCGCCCCCAAACCCAGCAATTCCACGCCAGAGAGTCCCGCCGCCACTCAAACTCAAGCCAGTCCCGCCGCCAACTTGCCGAAAGTCGTCGCCACCACTGGTGTGATCTGCGATATTACTAAGGAAATTGCTGAAAGCTCGATCGACACCACCTGTCTAATCAAGCCCGGAGAAGACCCCCACGCCTACCAGACCAAGCCGGAAGACCGCAAAGCGATTGAAACAGCAAATTTGATTTTATACGGCGGTTACAACCACGAACCCAGCATCATTAAATTAATTAAATCCAGCAATAATTCCGCACCCAAAATCGCCGTACACGAACTCGCCGTTCCCAAACCGCTGATGGGCGAACACGAACACGGCGAAGAGAAAGCGGAAGATAAACCCCACGCAGAGGGCGAAAAAGTTCCCGACCCTCACGTATGGCACAACGCTCAAAATGGCATCCGCATGGTAGAAACAATTCGCGACGAATTGATCAAAGTTGCTCCTGCAAATACTCAACTTTATACCAGTAATGCCGCGAAATTAACTGGGGATTTACAAAAAATAGATACTTGGATTAAAGCGCAAATTGCGACAATTCCGGCGGATAAACGCAAATTAGTCACAACTCACGATGCTTTGAGTTATTATGCCGATGCTTACGGTTTAGAGGTTGCTGGAGCTTTGCAGGGAGTGACAACAGAGGAACAGCCCACAGCCGCCAGAATTGCCGAATTGTCATCAGAAATTAAGACAGCAGGAGTGCCGACAATTTTTGCCGAAACGACGACTAATCCAAAGTTAATGGAGACTGTAGCGAGGGAGGCAAATGTCAAAATTTCGGACAAGGAACTTTATAGCGACGAGTTGGGCGGCCCCGGTAGCAATGCTGACACCTACGAAGGAATGTTGACAACTAATACTTGCACAATTACCGCTGGCCTCGGCGGAAATTGTACTCCGTTTGCAGGAGAAGCAACATCAACTCCTAAACCATAGAAAAAGTCGGCGGTTGAAACCGCGCCTAGACAAACAAAAACCGCCTCCGCGGTTTGAAGACAGGGCGGTTAAAATTATATTATTTTCTTCAGTCCGCGGAGGCGGACTACCCTTCGGGAAGGCTAATGCCTACGTTTTTATAGGCGCGGTTTCAACCGCCGTCTTATCTACTGCGATGACTTTAAGGTGAATTTTCCTCATCAGTAGTGGGGGGGTTTTGGCCAATGCCCAATTGCTTCTTAGAGGATTTTAAGTCTTTCCAAAGCGCTTTAATATCTTTATAGGCTTTCTCAGAAGTAATTTTGCCACCAGTTTCTAGCGAGCAAATGTATGTTATTTTCTGAGCAAATTCCTGCAAATTGGCATTAAATGCCAAGTTTTCTGGCGTGAAATCACCATAGTAGCGATGGCGAGGATGTAAAAAATCTTCTCGTTCTCTCATTACCCCTTCCTAATTTAAGTTTTGGTGTTCAACTTTTGGTTGTGTCTCTGCTGTTAATAGAACTATTTGTACTGAGTATCAAGTCGCTAACTTGCTTTTATTGTATTACGCAATTAGTAATTGTGCTTTGTGGCTCTGTACTTAGTCTATTAATGCAGTCTTAACCTTAAATTAGTTTTATTTTAACTCTTCTTTAACCTTAATGCAAAAAATTGGGAGATACGAACAGCGCATCTCCCTTTAGATAGATTTTACGGTTGTTTTTTAACCTTTTCTGAAGCGGAATATCTATTTGTTGCACTCGCAGCCGGTGTGGCCGCAGCCGCTGCCGTTGGGGTGGCCGTCAGCGCAAGCGCTGGAACAGTAGGATTTGCCGCTTTTTTCGATGGCTTCAGTGAGGCTGACAACACACAGGCAAGAAGGACAGGCGCATTTCATTTGGGTGACGGTGGTCATTTGGGATTCTCCTGATAAGTTGGTTTTTCTATACATACATCTGAACATATATTCAGATGTATGTCAAGGGAATGTAAAAAATCTGTAACAAAAGATGGGTCGATCGCGCTAAGATGAAAATGAGAATTAAAACCAGCCTAGAAAAGATGTCACCGAAGTCTGCTGTTAACGGAGCGATCAGTCAGCCTCACCAAGAGAACGATACACCAACGTGCGATCGCCCGCACCTAGTTGACATTTCGCGGGCCGGGGACATCCAAACACAGGTGCTCAACACCGCAAAAGCTCAGCGAATGGCAGAGTTTTTCAGTCTTTTGGGAGATGCGAATCGGCTGCGGCTGGTGTCTGTGTTGGCAAAACAAGAATTGTGCGTGTGCGATTTGGCGGCGACTTTGGGCATGAGTGAATCGGCAGTATCGCACCAGTTGCGGGCGATGCGGGCGATGCGGTTGGTGAGTTACCGCAAAGTTGGGAGACAAGTTTTTTATAGTTTACTCGATCGACACGTTTTGGAACTTTACCGAGCAGTCGCCGAACACTTGGACGAAGAATCTTAATTAGTCAGTTGTTGGTTGTCAGTTGTCAGTTGTTGGTTGTCAGTTGTTGGTTGTCAGTCGTTGGTTGTCAGTCGTCATTGGTAATTTCTGTAGGGGTGAATTCTGTAGGGGCGAGTTCACCGATATCTATGATGCACATCAAGAATATTTGTAAACTCGCCCTCCCTGACTGCAAACCAGGGCTTATCCTAATATTATGCTTCCAGGACAGTGTGACCGGAAGCAACCACAGCTTGTTTAATAGACTCTTCCGAGGCTTTAGCTTCCACAGTCACAGTCTTGGCTGCTAAATCCACATCAATCTTAGCTTCCGGTTCAACAGTTTTAATGGCTTCGGTAATTGTATCACCGCAGCCGGAACAGACGATCGAGGGAACATGAAGTTTGAGTGCCATAATTAAGAGAAATATTGTAGATGACAGGATTGATTCTTCTTTTATATTAATCTATTTTGCTTTTTCGGACGATGCTCAAAGCCCATCCCACAATTTTTTTTTCTTGTGGGATGGGCTTTGAGCCAGTCCAAATTTTCTTGAAAGAGGTCTCAAGTCCAATGACTAATGACTAATGACCAATGACTAATGACCAATGACTAATGACTAATAACTAATAACTTAGCATCCGGTACCAACCGCCCAACGGCCGCCGCCACAGGCCGCAAACTCCCAACTAAATCAATCATATCCGGCAAAGAAAGAGCTTGGCGCGCGTCAGATACTGATTTTTCCGGCTGCGGATGACACTCAATAATTAACCCGTCAGCACCGCAAGCAACCGCTGCCTTTGCTAAAGGTGCGACTAATTCCCGCTTGCCGACGGCGTGAGAAGGGTCTACAATTACTGGCAAATGAGTTAACTGTTTCAAGGCTACGACTGTACCCAAATCTAAGACGTTTCGCGTGTAATTGTCGAAGCTGCGGATGCCTCTTTCGCACAGAACTACATCGGGATTTCCGTGGCTGAGTATGTATTCGGCGGCCATTACGAACTCTTCGATGGTGGCTGATAAACCACGTTTTAATAAGACTGGTTTTCCGGCTTGACCGATCGCCTTTAACAACTCGAAGTTTTGCATATTGCGACTACCTACTTGTAGCATATCAGCATAGGTGACCACTGATTCGATTTGGGCGATCGACATTACCTCCGTCACCACCGGCAAACCGTAACGGCGGCTGACATCGGCTAAAATTTCCAGTCCCTCAATTCCCATCCCTTGGAAAGCATAGGGAGAAGTGCGGGGTTTGTAGACTCCCCCCCGCAAAGCCTGTACCGATGCGGCTGAGAGTTCGCGGGCGACTGTCTCCATTTGTTCGGAACTTTCCACGGTACAGGGCCCGCCGATGATTAATAATTCTGTGCCGCCGACTGAGACGGTTTCTGATAGTTTGACAATAGTTTGGTGTTCGGGATGAGATTTGGTTGCGAGTTTGGCTTCTAACATGACGGAATTCTCCTGGAAAATCGAGTGATTGGTTGACAATAAAAAACCCGGAACTTTTAAGGAGTTCCGGGTTGGCGCGAACAGACAGCACGACAATTTACCCAGAGCTCCTGTGGGGCCAAAAATAAAAGCCGTAGTACCAGTTACTGAATAATCTCATTGCTGTTTGCGCTTGTGCTTGATTGGTGGTTGGGAAAAGAATTAGAAAAAACAAAACCGCAGGTGTTAGTCTGCGGTTCGCTCGGATGTTCACAGTGAATTATCAATTCACTCCGGGCGAACTTCAGGATGCCAAAAATAAAAATAGCTGTTGATTGTGAACATTAGTAGAGCGGAGGGATTTGTGGATTAAACACAATACTGATTCAAAACATAGCACATATAAATAGTAATGTCAAGCTATTTTTAGCAAAATAGTCTAATACCAATTTAATGTGAAGTTGCACATATCTCGATCCCCCTAAATCCCCCGAAAGCAAGGGGGACTTTGAGAAGAATCTTGTCCCCCCCTTATTAAGGGGGGCTAGGGGGGATCGCATTCTATGCAGCCTCATAAAAAATTGGTATAAGCTGTTCTGCATTTAAACTGTATGTCAAGAAATAATCAAAGTCTTGTGGGATGGGCTTTGAGCATCGTCCCGAATATGCAATTTAAATGCGCGACAGCTTATCTACCTAATTTTGTGGAACAATCTGCTGCTTAAACTCAAATACATTGGGATTTTTAGGATCGTAAAAAGCCCGCAACCAATGCACGTTTGGAGAACCAAAAGTTTCAACTCTGGTAAAATTTTTAAGTCTGGGGAGTTGAGTTTCGTCTGTAAAACGGGGTAAAGGTTTATCGATGCGGAAGTAGTGAGTATCACCGTGTACGAAGACAACTTGTCCTGAAAAATTGCGCGTCTGGGCTTCCAAAGCTGCGATAAAATCGTTGTAGCCGCTTCTTCTTTTGTCCGTCGGATCGAGTTCAAATCCGGGATTTGCTTGGGCGATTAACATGATTCCTTTGCTTTTGTCGCGTTTGGCTAAGGCAAAACATTCTTTAATCCAAGCTAAGTTAGCTGAATTGCGATCGGCATATTCTAAATCGTCTTCGGGAGTGCGGCCCAAATTGTTGTTGCTTCCGGGCATATTAATCCCAGAAAACACAATACCATGATAAATCCAGCGGACATTTTCGCGGTATTTAGCAAACTGTGGAGTTTCGCTTTGGCGGGTGAGAGTCAAAGTGCGCTTTCCCTGACTTTGAGTACCTTGACTGAAAATTTCCCGCAGTTTAGCAAGTCTTTCTATCGGTTTGTAATTGCCCTGACGGTGACAGTCAGTCCATTCATTGTCACCGTAAATTAGAATAAACGGCATCTCGAAATTTTGAAATAACTGCTGGCGGCTGACAAAAGTTGCATCATCGCAGAGAGTCCCACCGCTTTTGATATCGCCGTTGTGGACAACAAACGCTGAGGGCGATCGATTGATATCTGCAATCAAATTCGGAAACTTTGCTTCTTGTTCTGCACTGTAGGGCAAATCGCCAATTAAAGCAAACTCAAAAGGTTTATCGGCCGAACTTTGGGCGTAACTTAAAGTACCTAAACCGATCACCGATGCAAAAATTATAAATCCAACAATTAAAGATTTTTTAATCATTTTAAAAAATGGGCATAAATATCGATTACTGATGATACCATAAACACGATAAACTACTATGACAGCAGTAATGTGTGCCATAAGCACCCAGCCCTGTCTGGCGTGTGTGCCCAGCTTGCTTTTTAGTGCCGAAAATGCTGGAAATTTGGTAATTTGTAGTAATTTGTAGGGTGTGCACTGCGCACCAGTTGACTTTGATACCCATCGAAATGCGTACTGGTTGACTTTTTCAATGCTTTTTGACGCACCCTACAGGATGAGCCGGTGCGCATTGCGCACCCTACAAACTAGGATATTTTAGGTGTTTGAGAGACTTTTATCCAGACTCAGCAGACACGCCAGACAGGGCTAGCCATAAGCACCCTACAAATAGAATCTGTGCTTCATTCCTATATAATTAAATTATGAAATTTCGTGTCACGCTCTCAATAATAGTCTTTTTTGTGATTGGTGGCTGCAGTGTCCAGCCTCCCAAAAATAACACCCAGCGTACAGAAAGTCGATCGCCCATTGCAGCCACTATACCCGCAAAACCAAAGCCGGAAATCAAAGAAGCAACATTAATCGCTGTCGGCGACATTATGATGCACAGTACCCAAACGCGATCGGGCTACGATGCAAAACGCCAAACATACAACTTTGACAGTTTTTTCACACCAGTTAAGAATATCCTGTCAAAAGGCGATTGGGTAATCGGAAATCTCGAAACACCTTTAGCGGGCGAAGATGCGGGCGGATATACGGGATATCCGCTATTTAACGCACCGGCTGAATTGGCGGATGCTGCTAAAAAAGCTGGATTTAATATCTTGACAACGGCTAACAATCATGCTTTGGATAGGGGAGAAAAAGGAGTAATTAGGACGATCGCCAATTTGCGCGATCGCAAAATTCCTTCCACAGGAACAGCCGGATCTGTCGCTGAGGCTTCACGCACTTTAATCAGCACCAAAAACAACATTTCACTAGCCATTCTCGCTTATACCTATGGCACGAACGGCATTCCCATACCTCAAGGCAAAGATTATTTAGTTTCGTTAATCGATGAAAAAAAGATAATCAAAGATATTGCCAAAGCCCGAAAACAAGGAGCGGATATTGTCACAATTTCCCTGCACTTCGGCGATGAATATCAGCGACAGCCAAACCCCCAACAAAAACAATTAGTTGAAAACCTCTTAAAAGCAGGTGCAGACATCATTCTGGGTAGTCATCCCCACGTCGTTCAACCTTACAAAATATTTAAATTTCCTGGCAAAAACGGCAAAACTAGAAAGGCTGTTGCAATTTATTCGATGGGAAACTTCATTTCCGGTCAGACGAAAGATTATACAGACTTAGGCGTAATATTTCAAGTAAGTATTCGCAAAAATTTTCCCGAAACAACCACAGAAGTTACTGGTATTAAAGCTATTCCGACTTGGGTACACCGCTACACTCTGAACAATAAAACTAACTATCGCATTTTGCCGTTAGAAACAACTATCACTCAGAAAAAAGATGCGCTGCTAGCAACTTCCCAGTATCCAGTATTAAAAGGATATTTGCAAGAAATGAACAATCATCTTAAGTCTTTGAATAATAAAGATAAGACGGCGGTTGAAACCGCGCCTACAAAAACGAATTCCGCCTCCGCGGAATGAAGAGAATAACTGGTTCCCAGACTCCAATAGAAAGGACACGGCAATGCCGTTTCCCTACGGGGATTATCCGTTACATCCGTTACACAATCCGTTGCCGAACTTCTCCCTCTTCCTTCGCGTCCTTTGCGCCTAAGCGCTTCGCGCAGGCAACGCCAACGCGGTTCATTTCAATTCAACTGCTCAATTAGCCAAGAAGTCGCCCCTTCGACATCAGCAACCTGCTCGACATCGGGAATCGGCGGCCGCTGCACCATCACAACCGGAATTCCCAGTTCCCTCGCGGCGATAATTTTGGCATAAGTAGCAGCACCGCCGCTGTTTTTGCTAACAATTGTATCAATGTGATATTCCAGCAGCAATTGCCGTTCGTCTTCCAATGAAAAAGGCCCTCTTGCTAATAACAATTTACCGTTAGGAACCGGAGTATTTGGTGCAGGAGGGTCGATCGCCCGCATCAAAAACCACATAGCATCCAAACCCGCAAAGGCAGCCAATTCCTGCCTCCCAATGGTCAAAAACACGCGCTGAGACTGCCAGGATAAAGCCGTTGCAGCCTCAGAGTGGCTGGCGACTTCAATCCAGCGATCGCCCTCCACCATCTCCCAAGCTGGGCGCACCAGCATCAAATAGGGGATATTGCACTCAGCAGCAGCAACCGCAGCATTGGCAGAAATCTGAGCGGCAAACGGATGAGTTGCATCAATCAACAAGTCGATCGGGCGATCGAGCAAAAACGCCACCAGCCCAGCCACCCCACCAAACCCCCCAATTCGCACCGTACCCATTTTTGGGGTCAAAGGCTGTTTAGTGCGTCCTGCTAGCGAAGATATCACCTCGATATCAGCGATTTGAGACGCTCTGGCAGCTAGTTCAACAGCATCACCCGTTCCGCCCAAAATTAATAAGCGTTTTTTCACAAAAATATCCTTAAGGGTTCTACAATCTGCGGAGGCAGGTGAGTGCCTGTGTAGTCGCGACTTAAGCCGCCGAGGCTTTGCAAACATCCTCTAACAAACACTCACAATTTCGGTTAATAATGTATTCAGTAAAGTTTAAACTACCAACATCTATGATGCGATCGCTCTTGAGATTTTTTACAGTATTAATTTTCACCTGGTTAGTTTGCTTCGGAAATATCATGCCCGCAGCAGCACAAGTTGAGACTACAAATATTACCGATCCTCAACAGGAATTAGGAGAACTAATTCAAAAAGCTTTTGAAGCCACAAATGAAGGCAAATTTCCCAGCGCTGAAAACGTTTGGACTGAGATAATTGAAAAATTTCCCGAACAAGCCGCCGCTTGGAGCAACCGAGGCAATTCTAGAGTAAGCCAAAACAAGCTAGAAGCAGCAATTTCTGACTACGAAAAGGCAATGGAACTAGCTCCAAATGCCCCCGATCCATACTTGAATCGCGGTACAGCATTAGAAGGTTTAGGACGCTGGTCAGAAGCGATCGCCGACTACAACCACGTGCTAGAATTAGAGCCGAAAGATCCAGCAGCCTACAACAACCGAGGCAACGCCGAAGCAGGTTTAGGACAATGGAAAACAGCAATTGCCGACTACAGCAAAGCCTTTGAATTAGCGCCGGAATACGCCTTTGCGCGCGCCAACCACGCCCTCGCACTTTATCAAAATGGGCAACCCAAGGAAGCAATTCGCAATATGAAAAATATCGTCCGCAGATATCCTCAATTTGCCGACATGAGAGCCGCCCTCACCGCCTGTCTCTGGGAAGCCGGAAATCGCGGTGAAGCTGAGAGCAATTGGGTAGCCGCAGTCGGCCTCGATTCCCGCTACAAAGACCTCGATTGGGTTGCGAAAACCCGTCGCTGGCCGCCAGTTGTAGTCAGCGCCTTAGACAAATTCTTGAACTTGAAATAATCTTAAAGAAGAAGACGGCGGTTGAAACCGCGTCTACAAAAACAAAACCCGCCTCCGCGGGTTGAAGATCGGACGGTTTAAATTATGTTATTTTCTTGAGTCCGCGGAGGCGGACATCGTTTGTGTAGACGCGGTTTCAACCGCCGTCTTTCTTGAGTCCGCGCACATCGTTTGTGTAGACGCGGTTTAAACCGCCGTCTTAACCAATACTTCAATCCGCGCGGTAGTCAATTCTTCGACATTTCTGAAAACCGCTGCTGCACCAGCATTTTTTAGTCCCGCAGCATAAGCTTCACAGCGAGCAGAATCATCCAAAACATGAGGTGGCAATATTCCGATTCCTCGCCAAGCTCGATTTGGTTGTATTTTTTGTGCCTCCACAATTGTGTAAATATCGGCAACAGTATCTCCAGCGTAAATTACGGGTAAATTTTTGGGTAAATTGTGCAGGCTTTCTAACTGTTCAATAGCCATGAAAAGTCCAGTCGGATCGGGTTTTCCTGGTGCATCTTCCATCGCCACTAACACAGGGGAATTTAAACTCAGTTTTCCTGACAAAACATAAGCAGCTTCATCACGCATTGCGCCGCTAAAAAAGCCCCAAATAACTCCTCCAACTATTAAATTTTCTAGGTAAGCCGGACTTAACAGCAGCGGTTCGTCGCAAATGTAACCAGTCCAATTTTGATCGTCGCCGCGATAGCGACTTTGGAAAAAAGCGACTAATTCGTCATAGTTAAAAGAGAGTTCATTTCTCGATCGCCCAATCCCCTCAAAATAACGGCAAACAAACTCGAAAGACGCTTCCCAATCATTATTCCACACTCCCTCAGACTTCAGAGAGTCGATATCGATCGAATTCGGGCGAAAAGCACCAGCCGTGAAATGTTCCACCGCATCCGCCAGCGCCCGCCGGTAGGAACCAGACACATCGCGCACCACACCGTCAATATCAAAAACTAAAATAACTCTGTTCACAACTTAACTATCCTTGTACTATCGGTGCGGGTGAAAACCCAAATTTTATCTCTTCCCAGCCCTAAACTCAGCGGCGCGACAAAACTTTTAATCGCCAATCACTCATTTTTGAACAGAATGTGCTACGCTTAGCGATTGTAGAAATTTTTAATAAGTTCGATCGGAACCCTGGAGGTTTGCTTGTCCAAGTTCATCTTAAAAGTTCTCTGGCTAGAAGAGAATGTTGCCCTCGCCGTTGACCAAGTTGTCGGTAAAGGGACTAGCCCGCTGACAGCTTACTTTTTCTGGCCCCGCAAAGATGCGTGGGAAGAACTCAAAAACGAACTCGAAGCCAAACACTGGATTGCTGACAACGATCGCGTCGAAGTCCTCAATCAAGCCACAGAAGTAATCAACTACTGGCAAGAAGAAGGCAGACGACGCCCGATAACTGAAGCTCAGTCAAAGTTCCCCGAAGTGACTTTTACCGGCAGCAACTAAGCCCAGCTTTAAGTTGCTCCCCATATAAATTGTCTGTTCTAGCTGACGTGGGGAAGGAGAGAGGGAAGAAGCCGAGAAAATTTAACGCTTTGCTTTTTCCACCTCGCCGCGAAAAATACAATTTAAATGCACTACAGCTGATCAAAATACTAACTCCGATTTTCAGACATAATCGGGTTTTGGGTGGTGACTGTTGACTGTTAACTGTTAGCTGTTAACTGTTGACTGTTTGAATAATACCGATGCAACCGGAAACGATATGACAAATAACTAATAACAAATAACTAATAACTAATAACTAATAACTAACAACTAATAACCAATAACCTCTTCCCGGAAATTATGGGTGCTGAAACGACGATCGACAAAAGCGGACAATTACCGCTGGTAGTAAATCCTGACATTCTCCAGCAAGCTATCCTCTACAAAGTTAATACTCGCGTAAACGCTCGTGGAGAATTGATTTTTCCCTGCATACCGGGAATGCTCAGTGAGTATCTGAAGGCTATAGAAAAGCTATTTAGCACTCTCGATAGACCCCTGCCAGAAGAGCGCAAAGACGAACTCAACAAGCTTTTAGCGATTAAATTAGAACAAGGCTACCGCAACTCCACAGCATCGGTGCTGATCCTGCAATACGAATCAGTGCAGCCGCCACAAACTGGTTTGGCTTGCAAATTGATTGTTAGTAGCTCAACGGTTGGAGAACAGTACAAACACTGGATAGACACCCGAGAACCTCCGCTGTTTGGCTCTCATCCCGATGCAAAATTGATGGCAACGGCTGCTAAATTGGGAAATCCCGATCGCATCCGAATATTAGACGTGGGCGCTGGTACTGGCCGTAATACCTTACCACTGGCGAGATTGGGCTATTCTGTAGATGCGATCGAACTAACCTCCGCTTTTGCAGAACAATTGAAAACTGCCGCCGAGGCCGAAAACCTTCCCGTGACTGTCACCGAAGGCGATGTGCTCGATCCCTTAATGCGGATGAAACCAGCGCGCTACCAGTTGGCAGTTGCCGCCGAAGTCATCTCACATTTTCGAGACATCGATCAAGTACGGCTTTTCCTAGCTAAAATGTGCGATTTCCTCTGTCCCGGAGGCGTGTTGCTATTCAGCACCTTTTTAACCGTCGGCGACTATCAGCCAGATGCTCTCGTGCGACAAGTTGCCCAACTCTCCTGGTCTACTTTATTTACACCCGGAGAACTTGCTGTGGCAATGGAAGGGTTGCCCTTAGTCCAAATATCCAACGAATTGGTGATGGAGTACGAGCGCCACCACCTGCCGACAGGAGCTTGGCCCCCGACGCCCTGGTTTTCCAGTTGGGCCACGGGTAGAGATGTCTTCCCGATGGTAAACGCCCGCCCACCTATGGAATTGCGCTGGATTTTGTGTCGCCGCAGTTAAGTAGAAGGAAGAAGGAAGAAGGAAGAAGGAAGAAGGAAGAAGGAAGAAGGAAGAAGGAAGAAGGAAGAAGGAATACACAGCCAGCTTTTTAGCGATCGGTATTTTACGTTTAATGAGATGGATTTACTTAAAAAAAATTAGTCATTGCGAGACGAACCCAGCAATCAGAACCTTTACAGACTGTAATAGTTGCATAATCTCTTTTAAATTCAGCAGCATAAATCCGATTCTCTGTCAAGATTATGCTGCCAGTACACAATAATTTACAAAAATATATATTATTATGTAAAGGTAGCGAAGCTCGATCGCCCCTGCGCGAGAAACCCAATTTCTGATTAGATCCTGTGTTGGCAAACCTTTGATTTCTGGCAAAAAATTGCACCAATCGAGCCACCAGTAGAATTCGATCGCCATCTCGAATCGGTGCAAAACTGTAGTTAAGATGAATCAAACGAACTTATTCCTCAAGACAGATGACACTGTAGAGGAATCGCATTATCCAATAAATTAGCTCGCTAGTCAGCGAAGCTCCTGAGAAACAAATATGCTTTTAACACGTCCACTACAAGCGTTTGGAGCAATCTTCGGGCACAAACCTTCAACAAAAAGATCGATCGAGCAAAAAAGCAGTAAAAATTATTTAGAGGGGAATATTTATCCCGCTTTAAATCAACAAATTGACTGGTATATCCAACTCGAAATACTGATGAGTAACGCGAAATGCAACTGCACTGATGAAGAGATTACCGCTTGGCTGCGGGGATTGCTGACAATTGCTTGGGCTGACGGCAACTTTGACGAAAACGAGCAAAAAATGATTGCTAGCCTGGCTCAGGATGAACTACATCCAGTATCTTTTGAGACAGATTTTGAACCGATTACCGCAGAGGAACTAGCTGCTGTATTAGGGAAAGGTACCGCTAACGGGGAGAATTTTTTGAGAACAGCAGTCATGGTAGCCTTAGCAGACGGTACGTACTCGCTCTCCGAAGACGAGATACTTTACAATTTTTGCACAGCTTTGGGTCATAACGTCGAGGCGATCGAATCTTTGCGACACACCATCGAAGACAGCAACTCTCAGCCCCAAGGGCCAAGCAGCCAATCAACCGTTGATTATGCCGCAACACCGCTTTCGGCGCGGCCACCTCAACCTCACCACAAAAATGTCCTGCAACCGGTCAAAGACTGGCTTGACGCCTGGGAAGTTCACGATCCCAGAGTGGCACGCTTTGTCTGCAAAATGATTCCGTCTCAGTGTCCGTTTGAGCGAGATGTCGTGTTATTTGGCCGCAAAATCGTCCACATTCCGGCGATGTGCCAGATTAACCCGCTTTACGAACAATTGGTGGGGATGCGCTTTCGAGCTCTTTGCTACTTGGCAGATGATTGTAAGGAAGATGTATCGACATATTGTTAGTTGTTAGTTGTCATTAGTCATTAGTCATTGGTCATTAGTCATTGGTCATTGGTCATTTTTGTGAAATGTTCGATTAATGACTGTAAGCTATTAACCAATGACTACTAATTAGTCCAGTAGGATGTGCACTGCGCACCAAAAGATAAACATTGTACTTGGATCTGGTATCATAACTAATGACTAATGACTAATGACTAATGACAACTGACTACTGACTACTGACTACTGACTACTGACCAATGACTATTGACTAAATTATGCAATTTATCGATCGAGCGGATGTTCAAGTCGCAGCAGGCAAAGGCGGCGACGGTATGGTAGCTTTTCGCAGAGAAAAGTATATACCAGCGGGCGGGCCAAGTGGTGGCACTGGCGGCCGGGGCGGTTCTGTGTTTATGGTGGCGGTGGAAAGCCTGCAAACGCTGCTAGATTTCCAGTACAACCGGATTTTTAAGGGCGAAAACGGGAAGAAGGGCGCGCCGAAGAATATGACTGGGGCTTCTGGGGACGATCGCACGATCGAAGTTCCCTGCGGTACAGTAGTTTACGACGCGGAAACTCAGGCAATTTTAGCAGATTTAGTCACGCCGGGACAGACTTTTTGTGTGGCCAAAGGTGGCAAAGGCGGTTTAGGAAATAAGTGTTTTCTGACAAATTCTAACCGTGCTCCAGATTATGCGATGCCGGGAAAAGAAGGAGAACATAAGTTTTTGCGCTTGGAATTGAAGCTATTAGCTGAAGTGGGAATTATTGGTTTGCCGAATGCGGGCAAATCGACGCTAATTTCTGCTTTGTCTGCGGCGCGTCCGAAGATTGCAGATTATCCGTTTACAACCTTAGTTCCGAATTTGGGCGTAGTCAGGAAACCGAGCGGCGACGGTACTGTTTTTGCTGATATTCCAGGATTAATTGAGGGGGCTCACGAGGGCGCGGGTTTGGGTTACGAGTTTTTGCGGCACATTGAACGGACTCGGTTGTTGCTGCATTTGGTGGATATTACTGATGAAGATCCGATCGCCGATTACGTCACAATTCAGGAAGAATTGAAAGCTTACGGGCGGGGTTTGGGCGATCGGCCGCAGATTTTGGCTTTTAATAAGGTAGATGCGATCGATCTTGAGGATGAGGAAATCGGAAATACGATCGCGCGATTGCAGGAAATCAGCGGTGCTCCGGTTTTGGTGATTTCGGCGGTGAGTCGAGTTGGGTTGGATGAGTTGATGCACCAAGTTTGGCAGAAACTCGACGAGATGAACGAGGAAGAGGCGGAGGCGCTGTCAGCAGTGGGAGTTTTGTAGCCCGGTTCTGATTTATGAGATTTTGCGGTAATCGGTAGGTGTTTTTTTTGAGGGGTCAAGTTTTTCGGCTGTATCGCTTGCAGAGCATGGGTTTGAGGTACTTAGCCGAAAAAAACGATTACCGCAAATGCTGTAATGCTTGCTGTGATGGGTTTTGAGGGTTGTTGAAAATTTTGCCTCTTGACAAGCCGGTGGCTGAAATGGTATTTTTGCTAATACAGACGCAAATGAACGTTGAAAACCAAATACAGCAAGCCTTCTGGAACGGGCGGCCGGAAAATACCTAAAACCCTATTAGGGATTGAAACGGAACACTAGTTACTACAACAGAACCTGTTTTGGGCCGGAAAATACCTAAAACCCTATTAGGGATTGAAACAATCTTTTCTTTTTTATAGCAGAAATACTACTATGGCCGGAAAATACCTAAAACCCTATTAGGGATTGAAACTCTGCAAAAATCCGCACTGAGAAACTTGAGAGAATGCTAAGCCGGAAAATACCTAAAACCCTATTAGGGATTGAAACAAACCTGTAGAACCAAGAAGTGGTGGGGCTTTGAGGCCGGAAAATACCTAAAACCCTATTAGGGATTGAAACTGCAAGTCCCTTCCTTTCACTACACTCGCAGCCCACCGCCGCCGGAAAATACCTAAAACCCTATTAGGGATTGAAACAAACGCTCCGTACCGCGGCTTGATATCTATTAATGCCGGAAAATACCTAAAACCCTATTAGGGATTGAAACGAGAAATTTGCATCATTACCTAGCGCAGTCGCTAACTCATTAAGCCGGAAAATACCTAAAACCCTATTAGGGATTGAAACTTTACACTTGTTGCCCAGATACATTGTCCGTCTATGGCCGGAAAATACCTAAAACCCTATTAGGGATTGAAACGAATTAGCAAACTCCTAAATCATGGCCATCTACTGCCGGAAAATACCTAAAACCCTATTAGGGATTGAAACTATCTAGAGGTGCTGCTGCATTATCAAAAATGGCGCCGGAAAATACCTAAAACCCTATTAGGGATTGAAACGCTGAAAACAAAGCCACCCCCAAAGAAGCGGCACCGCCGGAAAATACCTAAAACCCTATTAGGGATTGAAACAAAAAGTTGCTTCAGGGTTTGCCAGCGATCGAGAGCCGGAAAATACCTAAAACCCTATTAGGGATTGAAACTTGAGCTACTTTCTTCTCTACGATTTGCCCGATCCGCCGGAAAATACCTAAAACCCTATTAGGGATTGAAACGTAGAGAATTTTGCCGTCTCGCTTAGCCTTCATTCCGCCGGAAAATACCTAAAACCCTATTAGGGATTGAAACCAGGAATTAATACCGATTTAATACTGTGGAAAATGCCGGAAAATACCTAAAACCCTATTAGGGATTGAAACTTTGTACACGGTTGTGATGGTCTCGGATTCGCGCCGGAAAATACCTAAAACCCTATTAGGGATTGAAACTTCCCAATTCCAGTTGCACCCACTGCGCGAATGTGGGGGAAGCCGGAAAATACCTAAAACCCTATTAGGGATTGAAACTTTACAATTGAAAACAGTACATCAACCGCCCCAATGGCCGGAAAATACCTAAAACCCTATTAGGGATTGAAACTGCTTAAATCCTAGATACCACTCCGCCATATTTTCCGCCGGAAAATACCTAAAACCCTATTAGGGATTGAAACTGCTAGCTAGGTAAGGTGTCGCAGACTCAACGTAAGCCGGAAAATACCTAAAACCCTATTAGGGATTGAAACTTACTCCTTAATAAATCAGAATCTCAATCAAACAAAGCCGGAAAATACCTAAAACCCTATTAGGGATTGAAACAAGGTCAAATTGCCAGCATATTTCCTTGTGGATGCCGGAAAATACCTAAAACCCTATTAGGGATTGAAACCCTATGCACGGATTAGTGCAAGGTATCGCGCTAGGCCGGAAAATACCTATTTTCCGGTCTAGGGCTTGAAACCGTTATACCTGTGCAGATTGGCACAATCAAAAACAGCAAGAAAAACCCTAAATTCGTATCGGGGATTTAGCATTATTTTGGGCAATTGATATCAGAAACCCGGTTTCTTAATCTTTGCGTAATTCCCAGAAACCGGGTTTCTTCCCAGATACTCTCGCCACCAACCTAGATTTTCTGAGAAACCCGGTTTCTTAATCTTTGCCTAATTCCCAGAAACCGGGTTTCTTCCGATATCTCTCGCCACCAACCTAGATTTTCTGAGAAACCCGGTTTCTTAATCTTTGCGTAATTCCCAGAAACCGGGTTTCTTCCGATATCTCTCGCCACCAACCTAGATTTTCTGAGAAACCCGGTTTCTTAATCTTTGCGTAATTCCCAGAAACCGGGTTTCTTCCGATATCTCTCGCCACCAACCTAGACTTTCTGAGAAACCCGGTTTCTTAATCTTTGCATAATTCCCAGAAACCGGGTTTCTTCCGATATCTCTCGCCACCAACCTAGACTTTCTGAGAAACCCGGTTTCTTAACCTTTGCATAATTCCCAGAAACCGGGTTTCTTCCGATATCTCTCGCCACCAACCTAGATTATCTGAGAAACCCGGTTTCTTAATCTTTGCGTAATTCCCAGAAACCGGGTTTCTTCCCAAATACGATCGCCAGCAAACCTAAATTTTCTCAGAACACATCAATATTATCCACATTACAACTGTATTAGCCGATCGCACATCCCACTCAAACTCAACAATACAAACAACCGTAGCAACCATAATATCGGATAATTGGGAAGCAATTAACCTCCGCCACCAGCATGAGTATTGACCAACTAAACACAGACTACGGCATTGCCGGCCACCTCACCTTCGCCAGCGGAAACGGTGGTTTCCCGATGATTCACATCGACAACGGCCAAGCCAAAGCCTTAATTTCTGTGTATTCCGGCCAAGTGCTCTCCTTCCAACCAGCCACCGAAACCGCAGACTTGATGTTCCTCAGCGACAAAGCCTACTACGCCGAAGGAAAAGCCATCAAAGGCGGTATACCCATCTGTTGGCCCTGGTTTGGCCCAGATCCCGAAGGCTTGGGCCGCCCCGCCCACGGTTTTGTCCGAAATCGCCTCTGGAATGTCGTCAACACCTCCACCACCCCAGACGGCGCAACCAAAGTCACTTTAGGCCTCAAGGATACCGAGGAAACTAGAGCAATTTGGCCCCAAGCCTTTGAACTGGCGATCGTAATTACGATCGGCACAACCCTCACAGTAGAATTAATCACCCGCAATCTCGGCGACAAAGCATTTCCCCTCACCCAAGCCTTCCACACCTACTTCCTAGTCGGCGACATCAACCGCGTACAGGTTTTGGGTTTAGAAAACAGCCAATATCTTGATAAAGTTGACGGTGGAGTCGAAAAAACTCAAGTAGGTGCAGTCGTAGCTGTCGGTGAGGTCGATCGAATTTATCTCGATGTCACCAACGAATTAGTCATAGACGATAGCGCCCTCAATCGTCGAATTCGGATTAAATCATCTGGCAGTAAATCCGCCGTAGTATGGAATCCCTGGGTGACAATTTCTACAAACATGGCCGACCTCGAAGATACAGATTATCAGCGCTTAATCTGCGTAGAAACCACCAATGCAGCGACAGATATTGTCGAAGTTCCCGCGCATGGTGAGTTCAGTTTGCAAGCAATTTACAGCGTAGAACGCGACTAGGCGTATTTTTAAATCTGGAGACTCCCCCAAATCCCCTTAAAGAATGGGATAATAAACTTATAAATCCCCCTTTTTCAGGGGGATTTACGGAATGTAGACCAATAAAGTTTCACTTTTGAATGTAAATACATAAACCGATGAATGATTCACTTGAAAGACCAATTTTTTTGCGTAAAATAAACCTCAAAGAACAAAAAAGTGATTTTGCTTATTGGCAAACCCAATCTTATCAAGCCAGACTTAAAGCATTAGAAGAAATTCGTCATAGCTATCACCAATGGAAATATAAAAATGCTGAATCAAGACTTCAAAGAGTTTATACAATTTCTCAACGATAATCATGTTCAATATCTTGTTGTTGGTGGCTATGCGGTAGCCATACATGGTCATCCTCGTTACACAAAAGACATTGACATTTGGATAGAAACCAGCCTAGATAATGCAAATAACTTACTTCAAGCTTTAGAGCAATTTGGTTTTAGTTCTTTAGGCTTACAAACTCAAGATTTTCTGACACCAGATCAAATTATTCAGCTTGGCTACCCTCCTAATCGAATAGACTTGTTGACGAATATTGATGGGGTTATTTTTGAGGATTGCTATCCTTTCCGGTTAGAAGTTTTCATTGATGATGTTGTTGTTACATTTATCGATTTAGATAATTTGAAAAAAAACAAGAAAGCATCAGGAAGATTGCAAGACTTAGCTGATTTAGAAAATTTGAGTGACTAGCAAAAACCGTCATTGAGCGGTATCATGTTCGGTTAATTGTTTACAGTTTAAATAGTGAGACTGTCAATCTAGGACTAATTCAGCGTGATGTCTGTAACAAAGATACCATTTTGGGATTTCGCTCACCCACAATCCGCAAACATCTTGCCGCCATCCTAGACAGTCAAGAAAGTGATACAGTTTGACAAGGGTTTTTATGGAATAAGTCCTTCCCTTAGTCTTGTAGGACTTACACACAGCCTCTAAATACTATCAACTGTCAACTGTCAACTGTCAACTGTCAACTGTCAACTGCTATACTTACCATCAATAATTATGCAAAACTATAACTGGACAAAACTGCAAAACGGCTCAGACATTCGCGGTATCGCCCTCGAAGGGGTTCCCGGTGAACAAGTCAACCTAACGCCCGAAATTGCCACAATCATAGGTAAATCCTTTGTCAATTGGGTGGTGCAAAAAGTCCACAAACCTGTGGAAAAGTTAATAATTGCGATCGGGCGTGACAGCCGCCTCTCCGGGCCAACTTTAATGCAAGCAGTTATGGACGGTATCGCCTCAGTTGGTTCCACAGTCTACGACTTTGAAATGGCCTCAACTCCCGCCATGTTTATGAGCACAATCACCCCCGGTTTTGAGTGCGACGGCGCAATTATGCTCACTGCTAGCCACTTGCCTTTTAATCGCAATGGCTTAAAGTTTTTCACCGCCAATGGTGGTTTACAAAAAAAAGATATTACAGATATCTTAGCATTTGCCGAAACCAATCACTTTGAAAAAGCAGCGGTTCCAGGTAGCATTGTAAAGCATGATTTTATCTCAGTTTATGCCAACCAATTTGTGACTAAAATTCGGGAATCAGTCAATCATCCAGATAACTTTGAGCAGCCGCTGACTGGATTGAAAATTGTTGTGGATGCGGGTAACGGTGCTGGTGGATTCTATGTGGATAAAGTTCTAAAACCTTTGGGCGCAGACACTACAGGAAGTCAGTTTCTTGAACCCGATGGCACTTTTCCAAATCACGTGCCAAATCCCGAAGATAAACAGGCAATGCGGTCAATTTGTCAAGCGGTAATTGCCAATAAAGCTGATTTTGGGATTATTTTTGATACGGATGTCGATCGCAGTGCGGCTGTGGATCACGTTGGTAAGGAACTGAATCGCAATCGGTTAATCGCGTTGATTTCGGCGATCGTCCTACAAGAGCACCCAGCATCAACCATCGTCACCGATTCTATCACATCCGATGGTTTAACGCAATTCATCGAACAGGATTTGCAAGGAATTCACCATCGGTTTAAACGCGGCTACAAAAATGTGATTGACGAGTCGATTCGCCTGAATCAAGCTGGACAGGAATCATGGCTAGCCATTGAAACTTCTGGACATGGCGCTTTGAAGGAAAATTACTTTCTGGATGATGGCGCTTATTTGGTTAGCAAGTTATTGATTGAATTGGCTAAATCTAAGCTGGAAAATAAGTCATTGCCAGATTTAATTGCGAATTTACAAGAACCTGAAGAAAGTTCTGAGTTTCGGATTAAGATTAATGTGGATGATTTCAAGGCCCACGGAAATCAGGTAATTGAGCGACTCCAAGAATTTGCAGCAAAGCAAACCGACTGGAAAATTGTGCCCAATAACTACGAAGGTTTGCGAGTTTCCTGCACGTCAGCTAGCGAATCGGGCTGGTTTCTGCTACGCTTGTCACTGCACGATCCGGTGATGGCTTTGAATGTTGAGTCGAATGTTAAGGGTGGTGTTGCTCAAATAGTCGATCGGCTTTTAGCTTTTTTCCACACAACAGAATCCCTTGATTTGTCGGCACTATCGAGTAGATAAGGAAGACGGCGGTTTCAACCGCCAGAAAGAAAGTCTAACAAAGTAGATCAAGAAGACGGCGGTTTAAACCGCCAGAAAGAAAGTCTAACAAAGTAGATCAAGAAGACGGCGGTTTAAACCGCGTCTACACAAACAAAGTCCGCCTCCGCGGACTGAAGAAAAGAAATAAAGAAGATAAC